>OLPX01000699.1_pt1 | contig 28911 bp, 22 predicted proteins | sample 1672491 | NCBI WGS metagenome assembly OLPX01 (sample SAMEA3136692, study PRJEB25190) | human gut metagenome | biome: human gut; feature: human-associated habitat; material: faeces | place: Austria | collected 2013 | reverse complement strand
TTCATAGGAAAGTTCTACGACCTTCCCTATGAAATAAAAACGCTCCGCGGGTTGTACACAGATGCGTAAGGAAATTATTTGGATTTTAACTCTGTAAGTAATTCTTCAATATTGTCAAGACAAGCCCCGCAGATGCTTCCTGCGCCGGTTGCGTCTTTGACTGCATCCACTGTTGTGGCACCTTCTTCATAGGCATCCATAATTTCTCCCACGGTCACATCGACACATGGACAGATAATATCGTCACGGTCCATTCCTTCCACCTCCATAAATAATATAGGAGTATTATGGACCTAAATTCCGCGGAATATACACTATTTATTCTGAACTTTCTCAAGCAGCCCTTTTTTCCTCAGTCTTTCGTTGGCTGCATCCCTTAAAAGCGCATAAATAACGGAACAGGCCGGGATACTGATAAACATTCCGGCTACTCCGGCCAGATTGCCGCCGACGGTCACTGCAACTAAGACCCAGATGGCAGGAAGACCCACTGAATTTCCCACAACATGAGGATAAATAAGATTCCCTTCAATCTGCTGTACTACGACAAACATGATAACAAAAATAACCATCTTAAACGGGCTTACCATAAAAATCAGAACCGCCCCCAGAGTGCTTCCGATGAATCCTCCCAAAATAGGGATCAGCGAAGTCACGCCGATAAACATGGCGATCAGCATGGCATAAGGCAGACCGAGTATATTCATGCAGATAAAAATGATCGTGCCCAGGATTACGGCTTCCGTACACTGGCCGGACAAAAAACTTGAAAATGCCAGATTACACATGTTTCCAATGTATATGATACGGTCCGCATATGCTTCTTTCAGATAAGAGTATAGAAGTTTCTTCGTCTGAAGTACCAGCTTCTCCTTTTTCAGCAGTGCATTAACTGCAAAAACAATGCCAAGCAAAAATGTCACTACGGTCTGTACTGCCGAACTGATGACAGATACCGTGGAGCCCAGAATATTGCTGGCGCCGGACTGGAAAAATCCCATCAGTTCTGTACTGATTTTATTCCAATCTAAGTCGATCTTCATCAGATTCTGTTTGGTGAACAGAGGATTGTTGGATACATTCTGTAAAAATTCTTTGATCTCGTTCACAAATCCCGGAATGCTGGATGCCAGGCTGTAAAGTGTATTGGCAAGTTCCGGAAGAATGAGAAAACTGATCAGCGCCAGAACACTGATAATACATACGACAGCCAGGATCAGGCTCAGTGCCCGCTTTCCTTTTTTCACTTTTGAAAACAGCTTTGTTTCAAAAAATCTCATTGGCACATTGATAATAAATGCCATACATCCTCCGATAATAAACGGGAAAATCACTGAGACTAAATAGGAGAATGCCTTCAATATGTAGCTTATATTGCTGACACCCAAATAGAGAAGTACTCCAAACGCCACAAGTCCAAAGAATCCCTGTGTGTTTTTATTATAAAATTTCATATGATACTGCTCCTTTTAAAAGATATTAAATAATTATACCGAAAATAAAAACAGATATCCAGACATATTTAAAAAGATTCGGTTTCTTGTTGTGCTTCTAACTTTTTCCATGGTAAAATAGAGAAGTACAAAATGCGAAATGGAGAGTATATGCCAATGAACATTTACACTTTTAACAATAATCGGAACTCCTCCGAAGATCATATAAAAACATTGAAAGACATTGCTTCAGAGCACCACTTTAACATCCATATATTTAAATACACCAATAAAGACGAATTATTATTTGATCTGTCATCTCATCCGGAACGGGCAGATATTATTTTCCTGAGAATATCAAAAAGCAAAGACGATGAGATTGTCGGTCTTGAAGCGGCAAAAAGTCTCCGCAAGCTTTGCTGTCATGCCCTGCTTATTTTTATCTCTGCCAATAAACAGCTTGCTGCAAATACTTTCCCTACGTTTCCTTTTTACTTTTTCTATCTCAAATATCTGACTCTGGAACAATTCAAACCTGTATATTTAAAAGCTCTTTCACTGGCCGAAAGGAGGCGGAACAACCTGTTCCAGTGCGGCAGCGGCGCGCATGAACATTACATACCTCTGGGTGATATTTACTACTTTGAAATCTTTCAGAGGATTACAACTGTATACCACAGCAACACCAGCTTTTCGTTTTATATGTCCATGTCCAGGCTGGAAAAAGAATTAACACCGAAAGGATTTCTGCGCATTCACAGGTCCTTTCTCATCAACATGCGCCATATTGACCAGATTACTGACCGCACGGTACGGCTGACGAATGGATTTACTCTGCCCATAGGAACCACCTATTTAAGTCAGGTACGAAAAATGTTGTCACAGCTTAAAATCTACGCCCTATAAGAATTAAGAAGGTGATATTATGTTTTCAATCTGCTTTTGTGATGATACTCCCACAACACTGCATAAGTACATAGAACTTTTTGAGTTGATCGCCGAGAGACATCAGATCCCTGTCAGTATTCGGGCATTTTCTTCGGGTGAGGAGTTTCTTGCTTACTTAGAGAACCCAAACCACTTTTTTGATCTTTATTTTGTTGAAGCCGGACTGAAAGACATAAGCGGGATTGACACGGTTCTCCGTATCCACGAGTATGATCCGTGGGGACTTGTGATCTTTCTCGGAGTCCGCGCGGAATGTGCCAGTGACTGCTTTGCCGCTTACCCTTTCAATTACATCATCAAGTCAAAGCTGAACTTTATCAGGGGCGAATCTGTTTTTCTCAATGCTTACTCGGTTTTCAAGCAAAAAAAGAAGCCGTATATCGTCTGTAAAAACCGGACCACGTTCCAGTGCATTCAGCTTTCCGATATTTCTCATTTTGAGACTCTCGGACGCCTCGTGGTTGTACATTTTAAAGACCGGAGTTTTGAATTCTATTCCAAACTCAATATCATAGAACAGTCTGTTAAAAACAAAGGTTTTATCCGTGTCCACCGTTCTTACATCGTAAACCTCTCCTATATTTTAGATGCGGATAAGGAAAATATCTTCCTGACAGGCCACGAAACTCCCGTCCCCATCGGCCAGATTTATCTTGACCATGTTCGCAGGGAGACTTATCCGTTTTTTTCCATCAATTCTTCCAGTCTGTCTGTCAAATAAAACAAGGACTTTTGCACCCTTATCTTAACAATGTACAAAAGTCCTGTTTATATGATGACGCCCTGTTTTAAGTCTTATGATCATCAATATTGCCGCCTGCGCGAATCACGATACGTCCGGACTCTCTGCATTGAGCTTCTTCACCTTATAGGAATTGCTTACTCCCCAACTACGGCAAGTCAGTTTCTTCATGCTCGCCTTGAACTTTGCTATCGATTTTGCGTGTGGTTTTGCCTTGAATTGATGTGCCCTGCTGTCAAAGCAGAACCCAAAGCCGAGGTATTTAAGCCCTAGTTTCTCTTCAATAAACTTTGTGAGATTTCTCATTACTCGCTTTGCCGACATTTCACTTCCTACCATAACAATACAGTAAGTAGACCCAGGGAACCTCCCCCCTAAGTCCCTCTCAGAACTGTACGTGAACCTCTCAGCTCATACAACTCCCATTATCCGGCCGATGGCAGTATTCCAAACTTCCAGTGCGCAAACAGATTCCCGTCTCGCTTGAATTGACCACCCTTTCCCCGATTGGTTACGGCAGATGTTGTCTCTTCTGCAATCCAGACTCTACTAAAACTGATTGACTGTTCACCCCTTCGCTCCATTTCCGTTACAGCAACTTCTTCACTACTATGGGCTCTGCTGACTTCTCACAGTTCGTTGTTATTAGGCTAATGAAACCTCTGTGAGACCTCCACGCTTAAGGTGCACGCTCTTTCCCTCCATATATCCGCCGCATTTACTTTACTCCTACAAATGTGATAGTTATTAGACTTTGTTGCTTTGAGCCAACTTATCTCTCAGAGTCCAGCCTTATATGCGATTTCTGTCCGTCGAACCGGAGGTTTGCTTTCAGCTTCCTTCAGATTCCATCTCACGATGGACACCCTTGCTGTTCGGCTATACATTTCCCACTACCCGGGCATGTTCGGGACTTTCACCCGTTAGAGCGCGCCCATGGCGCGCAAACTCAAAAGAGACTGCCGGCTCAGCCTGCAGTCTCTTTAACTTATCTTTTGTTATGCCCAAGATGCCGTTCCCCGCAATTTTGACTCCTAGCCACAGCTAGGTGGGTTTCCTCATCCTGCCTTCTACCTTCCACCGTGTTGTGGCTTGATATCCAGCCGGATATTCGGAATCCCGTTCAAATAGTTGTAGGTTCAAAATAGCAGGCGTTATCGAACACCCCAGGCCGTTTATTCCGTTTCTTTACAAGTTATTATACATGAAGTATGTGAGAGTTTCAAGAAGTACATACATGAAATTCTAGCCAATCGGCACCGGGCCTGTTTTCTCAAAAGGAGAAATACGGTCATAGCCGCTGATGTCCTCTTTCAAGTCTCTTTTCAAATAGCGAAATGTCTCCTTCTCTCCTTTTTCAGCATACATTGTCAACAGCATCATCAGATAATCTTTGGAAGCCTCATGCATGATCAATGCCCCGATTCCGTTATTAAAATACTCCAGAGGACTCTCTTTCGTAAAATCATTCTTTTTGTAGATTTTCCCGGCGCTGATTCTGTCCACTAACATTTCCGCCATATATTTTTTCGGAATTTTCATTCCTACCAGGCCCTTAGCGTCAGGATTCAGGCTGTAATCGATCCAATACTCAAAATGATGCCTGTTCCTCCCTTTATGGTGCAGCCATGCCCTGGATATCCCATATTTTCTTCTTTCGATGTTGTTAGGGCTTTGATTTCCCTGGTAGTATTTCGCCCCCGGAATAAATTCCGTCGGAGAATACTTTGACATATCGTGCATGATACCCTGGTAGTAAAGTCCCACCTTAAAACAGCCTTTGGCCACAAGGATTTTATGTTTTGTAATTGTCTTAAAGTGTCCTAAAATATGCATAATCAAGCTCCCAGCACGGCAATCCCGATACATCCCGACAACACGATCAGGAAAATCGGATGTATGGATTTCCCACGTTTCTCTGCTACTTTATTTATCATATATAATATAACAAAAAGAATCACAGATTTAAAGTCAATGGAAGAAACTATTTTATGAAGATCCAGTTCACCATCTTTTAAAAACGCCACCTGAAACACAGACAGAGTCGCCGCGCAGATTAATCCGGCCACCACCGGACGGATGCCGTAAAATCCTGCCTCCACAAGACGGTTGTTTTTAAAACTTTCCAGCACTCTGGCAACGAGGATGATAATGACCACCGACGGCAGCACAAGGCCGAATGTGGCGATCAGGCTTCCGGGGATACCTGCGATATGAAATCCCGAATAAGTCGACATGTTGACGCCGATGGCTCCCGGCGTAGACTCGGAAATTGCCAGCATATTTACAATATCTGCGTGGGTAAACCAGTGAAAACGGTCCGCCATGCTGTAAAGGAACGGAAGTGTGGCAAGCCCGCCCCCAAGCGCAAAGAGTCCGGTCTTAAAAAATTCAATGAACAGCTTTAGAAGGATCATTTTCTATCTCCTCCTCTCCGCACTTTCCCGCAGAGCAAAAGTCCTAAAACAGCGCCGATGATTACATAAATCACAGGATTACTCATGAAAAATACCATGCCGAAAAATGTGGCCGCAAATATCATACCCGTCAGCCAGTCCACGACTCCGCCTTTTACCATCTTCTTGATACTGTTGATCATCAGAACACAGACACAGACCCGAATGCCCCAAAACGCACTCTGCACCGCTTTTAGGTCACTGAAATTGGTCATAAAAGCTGCGATGAGCATGATAATAATCAATGATGGGGCTGTAAACCCTAATGTCGCCGTGATACCTCCTCTGATACCCTTCAGTTTGTATCCAATAAACGTGGAGGTATTGACAGCGATGACTCCGGGCGTACACTGTCCTACCGCAAAATAATCCATGACTTCTTCACTCGTCGCCCAGCCTTTATTTTGAACAACCTCCCGTTCGATCATCGGGAGCATGGCGTAGCCTCCGCCGAATGTAAATGCACCCATTTTAAAAAAGGTTAAAAACAGTTCTTTATATTCTTTCAACTCGCTGATCCGTCCTTCCCATTAAGTTTTCTTTTTATTATACGGAAAAAATGCGAAAAAAACCAGAGACAAAACCAAACTGGCTTCGTCTCCGGAAATGTAAAACATATTACAGGTTTGTATATCCCATCATCTGAAGGTCGACTTCTCTCGCCGCTTCCCGTCCTTCGCGGATTGCCCACACGACCAGTGACTGGCCCCGGTGCATATCTCCCGCGGTAAATACATTTTTAACATTGGTGCAAAAAGAGTCCGGCTCTGTGGCTACATTGGTACGTTCATTGAGTTTTACGCCGAATGCGTCGGTCACATAGGATTCACTTCCGAGGAACCCGGCAGCGATCAGCACAAGATCCACCGAAATTTCTTTCTCTGTTCCAGGGACCTCCGCCATTGTCATCCGACCGGTTTTCTCATCCTTTTTACTTTCAAGCTTTACGATAACGGCTTTCGATACATCACCCTTTTTGTTTTTCTTAAATTCTTTCACTGTTGTCTGATAAGTTCTCGGATCATGGCCGAATAAAGCGATGGCTTCCTCCTGACCGTAGTCTGTCTTGCAGACTCTCGGCCACTCCGGCCACGGATTGTTCTCTGTGCGCTCATCCGGGAGTTTCGGCATCATCTCCAGCTGGATGACACTCTTGGCCCCGTGGCGGATGGATGTTCCCACACAGTCATTTCCCGTGTCGCCGCCTCCGATGACCATGACGTTCTTCCCTTTGGCACTGATGTAAGTGTTGTCTTTCAGTCCGCTGTCCAGCAGTGCTTTCGTGGTGGATTTCAGGAAGTCTACGGCGAAATAAATGCCTTTGGCATCCCTTCCCGGAACTTCGATGTCTCTCGGATGGGAGGAACCGCATGCCAGGATAATGCTGTCGTATTCTTTTTTCAGCTGTTCCGCCTTGACATCCTTTCCCACATCCGTATTCGTCTTAAATATAATGCCTTCTTCCTCCATGATTTTGATCTTCCGGTCCACGATCTGCTTTTCCAGCTTCATATTTGGAATACCGTACATCATCAGTCCGCCGACCCTGTCTGAACGTTCATAGACCGTAACCTGATGTCCTCTCTTGTTCAGCGAATTGGCCGCCGAAAGCCCGGCGGGTCCGGAACCGATTACAGCAACCTTTTTCCCGGTCCTGCTCTTTGGCGGTTTTGCATCCGCAAGTCCGTTGGCATAGCCGTATTCAATAATGCTCAGCTCATTCTGCTTGGAGCAGACCGGCTCCCCGTTGAGACCGCAGGTACAGGCCGCCTCACAGAGAGCAGGGCAGACCCTGCCTGTAAACTCCGGAAACGGATTAGTCTTCTTAAGCCTCTCAAATGCCTGTTCCCAGTTTCCTGTATAAATCAGGTCGTTCCACTCCGGCACCAGATTATTCAGCGGACACCCGGACGCCATGCCGCCAAGCATCAGTCCTGACTGACAGAACGGTACACCGCAGTCCATGCATCTGGCTCCCTGTCTCTGCTGCTCTTCAGTCGGGAGAGGAATGTGGAATTCATTATAATGTTTGATTCTCTCTCTGGGCTCCTCCGCCCTCGCGTCTTTTCTCTCGTAATCTATAAATCCAGTTGGTTTTCCCATTCGTCTGTCCTCCTACTTAGCGTTCTCATAAAATGCTTCGATCTGCGCCTGCTCACTGCTGAGTCCCCGCTCTTCCATCTGTACGATCAGATTCAGCATCCGTTTATAGTCTACCGGCATGATCTTTTTAAACTTCGGCAGGAATTCTTCAAAGTTTCTGAGGATCTTCTTTCCTTTTTCGGAATTGGTATAAGCCACATGTTCTTTCAGCATTTCTTTGACTTCAAGCACATCGTATTTGGAGGTGATATTTTCGATGGTCACCATCTCCTTGTTGACATTCATATAAAGGGAACTGTCCTCATCTAAGACATAGGCGATACCACCGCTCATGCCTGCCGCAAAATTCTTTCCTGTCTCACCCAGGACTAAGACACGGCCTCCGGTCATATATTCACATCCGTGATCACCCACGCCTTCCACTACGGCAGCAGCCCCGGAATTTCTGACACAGAACCGCTCTCCCGCGACTCCATTGATAAATGCTTTGCCGCTGGTAGCCCCGTAGAGGGCCACATTTCCGACAATGATGTTTTCTTCCGGTTTAAACTTGACGCCGGCCGGCGGATATACCACCAGCTTTCCTCCGGACAGCCCTTTTCCAAAGTAGTCGTTGCTGTCCCCGACAAGTTCCAGTGTGAGGCCTTTCGGGATAAATGCCCCGAAGCTCTGTCCGCCCGCACCACTGCATTTTACCGTGTACATGTCGTCAGGCAGCGTGTTTTCTCCCCATCGCCTGGTGATCTCGGACCCGAAGATCGTACCAAACGTACGGTCGATGTTTGTGACATCCAGTTCGATGCTCTTTCTCTGTTTTTTCTCAAGTGCGGGTTTCAGTTTTTTCAGAAGAACCATCTCGTCCGCCACTTTATCCAGCTTAAAATCATAGACTTTCTTATGGGTGTAATCAATCTTTTCTGCCTTGGCATAGGAAGTATCCAGGATTCTTGACAGATCAATGTGTCTGTCTTGTGTCTCTTTTGTCGGCTTTAACAAATCTGTGCGTCCAACCAGCTCATCGATGGTGGCCACGCCCAGTTTCGCCATATATTCTCTCAGCTCCTGTGCTATAAACCGCATGAAATTGACCACATATTCCGGTTTACCGGCAAAACGCTTACGGAGCTCCGGATTCTGTGTCGCAACACCCACAGGGCAGGTATCCAGATTGCAGACACGCATCATTACGCATCCCAGCGTCACAAGCGGCGCCGTTGCGAACCCAAACTCTTCTGCACCAAGCATGGCGGCGATGGCCACATCCCTTCCGCTCATAAGCTTTCCATCTGTTTCCAGTACAACCTTGTTCCTTAAATTGTTCATGATCAGGTTCTGGTGCGCCTCAGCAAGCCCCAGCTCCCACGGAAGCCCGGCGTTGTAAATAGAGTTTCTCGGTGCGGCTCCCGTACCTCCGTCATAACCGGAGATCAGAATAACCTGGGCCCCGGCCTTTGCGACACCAGATGCGACCGTACCGACTCCCGCTTCGGAAACAAGCTTCACGGAAATCCTTGCATCTCTGTTGGCATTTTTGCAGTCATAGATCAGCTGTGCCAAGTCCTCGATAGAATAAATATCGTGATGCGGCGGAGGTGAAATCAGCCCCACTCCCGCCGTTGAATGACGGGTCTTTGCAATCCACGGGTAAACTTTCTTTCCGGGGAGGTGCCCCCCTTCTCCCGGTTTTGCTCCCTGGGCCATCTTGATCTGGATTTCCTTCGCACTTACAAGGTACTCGCTGGTCACTCCGAACCTTCCGGATGCCACCTGTTTGATGGCAGAACAGCGGTTCTTTCCGTCTCTTCCCACAGCCAGCCGTTCCGGGCGTTCACCACCCTCTCCGCTGTTGGACTTGCCGCCCAGCATATTCATGGCGATAGCCAGTGTCTCATGGGCCTCTCCTGAGATAGAACCGTAAGACATGGCTCCTGTCTTAAATCTCTTTACAATGGAATCCACACTCTCAACCTTATCCATAGGTATTCCCTTTGAGGGATAGTTAAACTCCATCAGGCCTCTTAAATTTCCGGGCTCTAATTCCTCATCGATCATGTGGGTATACTTTTTAAAGGTCTCGTAATTTCCTGTTCTCGCCGCCATCTGGAGCGTGTGGATCGTCTGCGGATTATAAAGATGCTGTTCCTTTCCGCTTCTGAATTTATGGCTGCCTGTGCTCTCCAGCATCAGGTCATTTTCCAGTCCCAGCGGGTCAAATGCAGATGAATGTCTGATGTCTACATCTTCTTCGATATCCTTTAGGGTGATTCCTTCCACACGGCTGACTGTATTGGTAAAATACTTATCAATCACTTTAGAGTCAATGCCGATGGCCTCAAAAATCTGAGATCCCTGATAAGACTGGATCGTGGAGATCCCCATCTTGGATGCAATCTTTACGATTCCGTGAAGGACTGCGTTTGTATAGTCTTCCACAGCCGCATAATAATCCTTATGAAGCAGGTCATCGTCGATCAGCTTCCGGATGGCCTGCAGTGCCAGATATGGATTCACCGCACAAGCTCCATATCCGAGCAGCGTGGCAAAATGATGAACCTCTCTCGGCTCTCCGCTCTCAAGGATCAGAGCCACGGAAGTCCGTTTTTTTGTCTTGATCAGATGCTGGTGCATGGCAGATACAGCAAGCAGGGATGGGATCGCCACATGGTTTTCATCCACTCCCCTGTCAGACAGGATAATGATATTTGCTCCGTCCCTGTAAGCACGGTCTGCCTCAACAAACAAGCGGTCCAGCGCCTTCTCCAGGGATGTATTTTTATAATAAATGATCGGAAGCTCCGCTACCTGAAAGCCTTCTCTCTTCATATATTTGATCTTCAGCAGATCTGTGTCCGTAAGAATTGGATTGTGGACTTTCAGCACCTGGCAGTTATCCGGTTTCTCTTCCAGGATATTTCCGTCTTTTCCGACATAAATAGTGGTGGAAGTCACAAGTTCTTCTCTGATCGCGTCGATCGGCGGATTGGTTACCTGTGCAAACAGCTGTTTAAAATAGTTAAACAGAGGCTGATGCTTCTTTGAGAGAACCGCCAGCGGAGAATCCGTACCCATGGCCGCGATAGCCTCTGAGCCGCTTAACGCCATAGGCTGAATGGCAGTTTTTACTTCCTCATAAGAATATCCGAATGCCTTTAAAAGTTTTTCTCTCTGCTCTGTCTCATAAGACGGCACCGGAAGATTTGGGATCTTTAAATCCTTGAGTTCTGTGAGGTTACTGTCAAGCCATTCTCCGTACGGCTCTTTTCCCGCATAAGATTCCTTAACCACATCATCATCGATGACTTCGCCCCTGACCGTATCCACCAGGAGCATCTTTCCGGGACGAAGCCGTTCTTTCACGAGGATCTTGGTAGGGTCGATATCCAGGACTCCGATCTCAGAAGATAAGATCAGCTGATCATCATCTGTGATGTAGTATCTGGAAGGGCGCAGGCCGTTTCGGTCGAGCACGGCTCCTACCTGGTCACCGTCGGTGAACAGAATGGAGGCCGGTCCGTCCCACGGCTCCATCATCGTCGCATAATACTGGTAAAAATCCCTTTTCTTCTGGCTGATGACTTTATTGTTTTCCCAAGGTTCCGGTATCGTGATCATGATCGCGTGCGGCAGGGCCATTCCGCTCATCACAAGGAATTCCAGGGTATTATCAAGCCGTGCGGAGTCGGACCCGTTTGAATTGACCACCGGGATTACCTTATGCATCTGGCCCTTCAGGAACTTAGACTCCATATTTTCCTCTCTGGCCAGCATCTTATCTGCATTTCCGCGGATCGTGTTGATCTCACCGTTATGTACGATGAACCGGTACGGATGCGCTTTCTCCCAGCTCGGAGTCGTGTTCGTACTGAAACGTGAATGAACGAGGGCGATTGCAGATTCATAGCCCGGGTCCTGAAGGTCTTTAAAAAATGTTCTGAGCTGTCCCACAAGGAACATTCCCTTATATACGATAGTCCTGCTGGACAGGGAAATCACAAAGGTCTCTTCATTGCTCTGTTCAAATACTTTCCGGACAATGTATAGCCTGCGGTCAAACTCTAATCCTTTCTCCACATCCTCCGGCTTTTCGATAAATGCCTGGAGAATCTTCGGCATACATTCAATGGCTTTTTTGCCCAAAACCGTACTGTCGGTCGGCACTTCTCTCCATCCGAGGAACTTCATGCCTTCCTTTTCCACGATGATCTCAAACATCTTTTTGGCCTGCTGTACTTTCAGTTCATCATTGGGAAAAAAGAACATTCCAACTCCATATTCCCTCTCTCCTCCGATTCCGATGCCGGACTCTTTACATGCCTTTTCAAAAAACTTATGGGAAATCTGGAGCATAATGCCTACACCATCTCCGGTCTCCCCTGCCGCATCTTTTCCGGCCCGGTGTTCCAGTGTCTCAACAATCTTTAATGCATTGTCGACTGTAGTATGACTTTTGATTCCCTTGATATTGACACAGGCACCGATCCCGCAGTTGTCATGCTCAAAGCTGGAATCGTATAACCCGGGTGTGTTGTCTCTTTTGATCGTCATAAATCTCTTCCTTTCATTCAGCAGTTTCGAAATGTTATTTTTTGTAGAATTTCTTTGTTGGAATCTATCATACAAAAATATATCTAACTTGTAAAGCATTTTTTTCTTAAGTTTTCTGATTATTTGAAAATTTAAATTATAATCTATAATTATCAGATTATTCTACAAAATAAAATCTCCAGTTCAAGACTGAAAAGAAGGTCTGTTCAGTAAACAATCGCAGCACAGCGCCGTTTTGCTGCAATAAGAATCACTAACATCTATTCAATAAATTTTTGGCAAATGCTCTTGCTCTATCAGTTTTATTATCACTGATAAATCCACTATTGTATCCCAAATCACGTTCTGACAGCATACCTTCGTATACAAGCCGATCAAGCAAGGCTTTCACAGGTGCTGGACACGACCAACTGTAAATGGGCGCAGCCAATATTATTTTATCAGATGCAAGAATAGAATTGACTGATTCTCCATCACAAATTATGTTTGCTGCCCAGCTTCTTCTTACAAGGAAAGGAACAGCCGGGACATAAACTGTCCCGGCCTCGATTATGTATATTTATTAAAATGTTACATCTTTTCCGTAGTAGATGCATTCCAAAACTTTTTCCATGTCATCTGTGGAAGTCTCTCTCGGATTAGATCCCGTACATGCGTCTGCCACGGCGCGCTCTGCGATCATCCTCTTCTTCTGATTAAATTCTTCTTCATTAATTCCAAAATCTTTCAGATTGGAAACAATGTTTAATTTCTTATTCATCTCGCGGATCGCCTCGATCAGTGAAAGAGTCAATGCCTTATCGGAATTTCCAGGAAGGCCGATCCTTCTTGCGATAGCTGCATAGCGTTCCTCACAAACCTTCGCGTTAAACTGGATCACATACGGCAGGTAGATGGCATTTGCACATCCATGTGTGATATGTCCGGTATCAAAGACGGCTCCTGTCTTATGAGCCAAAGAGTGTACGATTCCCAAAAGTGCATTGGAGAATGCCATTCCTGCGAGGCACTGTGCATAGTGCATATTCTCACGGGCTGTCATATCCCCTTCGTAGGAAGCTTTTAAGTTGTCAAACACCATCTCAATAGCTTCTAATGCCAGCGGATCTGAGAACGGAGAATGAAGTCCTGCCACATATGCTTCAATGGCATGAGTCAGTGCATCCATTCCTGTATAGGAAGTCAGTTTCGGAGGCATCGTCTCCGCCAATGCAGGATCTACGATTGCAATATCCGGTGTGATCTCAAAGTCTGCCAGCGGATATTTGATTCCTGAACTGTAATCTGTGATAACAGAAAATGCCGTCACTTCGGTAGCTGTTCCTGATGTTGACGGGATCGCAAGGAATTTGGCTTTATTCCTGAGCGGAGGAACTGTAAACGGATCTTTTACATCGTCAAATGTAGTTTCCGGATGCTCATAGAAGATCCACATTGCCTTCGCAGCGTCGATCGGAGATCCTCCTCCCATCGCAATAATCCAGTCCGGCTCAAAGTCTCTCATGACCTCTGCGCCTTTAAACACGGTCTCTACAGAAGGGTCCGGTTCTACACCTTCAATTAATTTTGTCTCAACTCCTGCTTCTTTTAAATAATCGACAACCTGGTCTACAAATCCAAAACGTTTCATAGAACCGCCGCCGAGTACCAAAACAGCTTTTTTTCCATCCAATGTCTTCAGTGACTCAAGCGATCCTTTTCCAAAGTATAAATCTCTAGGTAGTGTAAATCTTCCCATACGTTATCTCCTTTGCTGCAGAGGATTGAAATGTTGACAACCCTGACCAATGGTTACATTCTTATTGTACCGCTTTGTTAATGTTTTATCAATAAAAATCTGCAACAAAAACACACTCACACAAATGTTCTAATATTGACTATATGACATTGACATTTGTTCTTTATTTCTTTCGCTCCGAAAGATAGGCTTCCATCCCCCGCCTTCTGAGTCTGCACGCAGGACATTCTCCGCATCCGTCCCCCCTGACTCCATTATAGCAGGTCAGTGTTTCATGTCTTATCACATCAAATACTCCCAGATCATCGGCCATTTTCCATGTTTCTTTTTTGTCGATCCACATGAGAGGCGTAATCACTTCAAACTCGTAATCCATCGCCAGAGTCAGCGTCGTTTCCAGAGACGTAATAAATACATGTCTGCAGTCCGGATATCCGCTGAAATCGCTCTGGGACACGCCGGTCACCAGTACATGGATATCTCTCTGCTTTGCAAATACTGCCGCAAAGGTAAGAAACAGCATATTCCTTCCGTCTACAAAGGAATTCGGCGTACCCGTTTCAGGCGCCTCTTTGTCCACCTCAATATCTGCCCTCGTCAATGAGTTGGGCGCCAGCTGGTTTAAGAGGGCCATATCCAGAATATGATGCTCTACGCCATATTTTTTGCAGATTTCTTTGGCACAAATCAATTCATCCGAATGCTTCTGTCCGTAATTAAAAGAAAGTGCGATAACTTCTTCATATTTTTTCTTTGCCCAGAACAGACAGGTGGTACTGTCCTGTCCCCCACTGAATACTACAACTGCTTTTGTCGGTTTTGACATAGTTTTCTTTCCTCCTCTTATCTTTCTGCGAGCATATAAAAGCGGTTCTCCATGGCAGAGTCATTTTCAAACTTCCCTCTCAACGTAGATGTAATGGTCTTTGCCTGATTTTTCTTAATGCCCCTGGCGCTCATACAGCTGTGATTTCCTTCGATGAGCACAGCCACATCCTCTGTCCCTGCCACTTTGGAGATGATCTCTGCGATATCTGACCCGATCCGTTCCTGGAGCTGAAGCCTTTTGCCGACCATGTCACAGATCCTTGCGATCTTGCTCAGTCCCAGAATCTTTTCTTTCGGCTGATATGCCACAGTGACTTTCATATTGTACATAAGGGCCAGATGGTGTTCACAGTAGCTGAATATATCGATGTCTTTTACAACGACCATATCCTTATGATTTTTTACAGACAGATCGTCCTCAAAGGTTTTAGAGTACATTTCTGCAATCTGGTCATTGCTGTAATTCATCCCCTCAAACACTTCTTCATACATCCTGGCTACACGGTCCGGCGTCTCCTTAAGACCCTCCCGGTCCGGATTATCCCCCAGCGCTTCCAGGATACCTCTGATATGTTTTTTGACTGCTTCTTTATCGATTGCCATAGCTTCTTAGACTCCCTTCCGCTCCGGATTCCAGACAACTTTATGGATCTGGATCTGAAACCTGACTTTATTCATCCTGTGTTCTTTCATAAACTCCACGATCTCATCCGGAGGTATGGCACCGAAAACCGGACTGAAATACACGATCGCCTTTTCACAGAGAGAAAACCGTTCGATAACTTCTTTTGCCTTCTCCAGATCTTCTCTTGTCCCTATCACAAACTTTACGACATCCCACGGCTTTAATTCTTCCATATTTTCAAGGTACATGGACTCCTCCATGCCGCTGGAGGGCAGTTTATAGTCCATCGTCATCGAAAATCTCGCATCCCGCTCTCTCCATGGGCGGATGGGAATACTTCCGTTCGTTTCAATTTCCAGTTCTGTCTTTGGAAGTGACAAAATACTTCCAATCAATTCGCTGATATTTTCATCCAGCAGAGGTTCTCCCCCGGTCAATGTTACCAGATCTGCTTCTGACTCCTTTACCATCTGCGCCACTTCCGCAGCCGTCATGAGATCCGCCTCACCTTTTTTGCTGATGGCCCATTTGGTATCGCAGTAGGAACAGTTTAAATTACATCCCCGAAGGCGAATGAACATAGAAAGCCGGCCCGCCTTCTTCCCCTCGCCGTTGATACTCACAAAGCTTTCTGCTATTTTAAAAACTTCCATCGCTATTCTCCGTAAATGGCACAGTTATTCGGCGTCTCATATACTTCCACATAAGAAACGTCATAGCCGTCCTGTTTGATCCGGTCATAAAAATATCTGGCAAAATTCTCTGCCGTAGGGCGGAATTTAACTTCAATAATCCGGAAGTCTTCTTCTCTCAGTGCCTCTATCGTCTTGGTTTTCAGTGTGTCTTTTTCCATGATCAGAGCATGGTCAAACTCGTCTGCGATTTCTTTTACCTTGTCCTTTAATTCGCCGAAGTCTACGACCATCCCCCTGGTCTGGCCCTGTTCTTCTACTTTTTCCTTTTGGATCGTCACCGACAGTTTCCACCGGTGTCCGTGCAGATTTCTGCACTTGCCCTCGTATCCCGCCAGAAAATGTGCGGAGTCAAAAGACGCATGTGTATTTAACTGGTACATGTTTATCCCTTTCTCTCGTTTTCTATTTCCCGCTGTTTCAGGCCTTCTTCCGAAAAGAACCCCATGAAACAGTAAAAGACACGCCACCCGCGGTGTCCGTGTCTCTAAGCATTCATCTAAGACATAAGAAATATGTCTGATCATATCCTCTTATTTTGTCCTAGTTTTGTTTAAAGACAGGATGGTACGAATGAACTGTCTGACATATTTACAATAACTAAATGAGTATAACACACTTTTCATTAATAGGGAATAAAAATTCCAAGTTTTCTTCTCTATCTTCTGTTTCACCTCATGGCTGCTGAAAATAACCGGATCAAGAATTTCCATATACGGGGATATTCCCTCAGGATCGTTTGTCTGATTTCTTCGCAGGCTGCCGTCCCTTTTTCTGTGAAAGTAAATGTTCCGTCAGCAGCTCCTCCGATGACCAGTCCGCCGAGGGCGAGTCCCCCAACCAATGTCGTCAACTTAAGTCGCCATACCCATTTTGTAGATAATCTTATACATTGACACGAATATAGCATCCATTTGTAGAATTGTGATGGCTCGTAGTCCTGGTGAAATGTCTGCCCGGGTGAACGATAGATTTCATTTTTTGGACTCGTGCCATTAAATCATCAAGAGTTTTTGGGTAATGATATAAAAATATTAATTTTTTGACATAACGGGAAACCATACCTGCGAGATAGCTTCTGTTTAACTGATACCTATGCTTTTGATTTTTTAAGGTGTCTTCTATTTCTGATTCAGATACAGACTTTATTAATGCAGAAAGATTAGATATAAATAGTGCTGCATATAAATCCTGGTAAATAGCCAGTGGATTTTTACCCGAAAAATTTTCTAAACGTATACGTGTTTTAAGTTCACCATATTTTGTTTCCATATCCCAATGTTTATGGTACAGATGTTGGTGATATCCCATATCCTGATACTTACTAAACAGATTACTTACTAAGATATGTGTCTCATCACCGGAAGTATCTTTTAAAACATGCAGTTTTGTAGCTCTGCCTTTGAAATTGTCTGTGACTATATGATCACCATCAGGACATTCGTTTACACAGCTGAGAAAAGAGTGTGAACATCTTATCAGATAATACCCCCCGATCATCAAGTTCGTGAATTAAGGCTCTGGACGGATAACCAATCTCATGCTGGATTTTGGATGTGTCCTGTGCCTCATCCACACAAATATATCGATACATTTCTTGAAAATATTCTAAAACTGACGGTGCACTCTTAAGCATTGTTAATGCATACACCATCTGGTCATCATAATCCATCAATGACTGCCGACGCATTTCGCTACAATATGCTTTATATATTTCCAGCGAGGGAATATCATCCTTCTTCCCTAACTGTTCGATTTGTTTCTCAGTAAGCATCATATTTTTTACGTAGATAATCTGCGTACTGATATTTTTCAAATCATTTTCTGTCGGATATTTCTCCAACAATTTCACATAAATTGCTGACAATAACTTGGTCCTGTAACCTTCATCTGTTGTCAGCTCAAAGGCTTTCCTGCCTACACACTTTCCATAATAGCCGATAATCTTCGCACAGATTCCGTTGATTGTTTGAAACTCCAGTCGGTTTGCAGTTCATTTCCGAATATGCCAGCAAATCTGTTTCTCATGTCCTTTGTTGTAGCCACGGTATATGTAACGGTAAGAATCTGCTCCGGCTGTATTCCACAACAATAAATCATATAGCCAAGTCTAGTGACTAGTACCGTGGTCTTACCACTGCCTGGTACTGCCAAAAGAAGTGTTGGATTATCGATAGATTTCACTGCTTCAAGTTGCTGAGTATTTAGTTGTATGTTGAATTTATATACTATTAATTCGTAATGGGATTAAACTTAATAAAATATATTTTTACTTTATTTTCTTCGAGAAAGAGAAATCATATTGACTATTGAAATTTTATGTGTTAACATTTAGCCAAATAGAAATCAAAAGTTTTTTCTGTTTTCCTTAATACCAAAACAGAGGATACTTTGGTTTCTTTTTTTATTTATACCGCGGAAAATAAAATATAGACACAGTAAAGGCAATGAAGTCTGTCCCGGAAAGGGGTGGACTTTTTTATTTTTCTTTGAAGGAGGAGACTAATGAAGAAATATGATTTATTAATAAAAAACGCTTGTATTTATACAATGAATGAAGATGACGTTGTTATTAAAAATGGCGTAGTGGGAGTTGAAGGAGAAATTATTACTCTGTTAGAAGAAGTGGATGAAAACAAAGAATATAATGCCAAAGAAATTATTGATGCTAGAGGAAGTGTGATTTTTCCAGGATTCATTGATACCCATATCCATATTTTTCAATCGTTCTTGAAAGGACTGGGAGCAGATCATCGTTTGATAGAGTGGCTGAATTTATCAGCATTGCCTTATGGGGTACATATGACACCTCATCAACATGAATTAGCAGCACAACTGGCATGTTTGGAAGCATTAAAAAGTGGATGTACAACTATGAGTGAATTTTTTTATACCAATCAGAGTGCAGAACTGGCACATTCTTGCATTGATGGGATGATTTCTACCGGTATTAGAAGTATATTTATACGTACGTTTCAAGATACCGGGGAAGAATACGGTATGCCAAAATGTTTTTTAGAGCCTGCGGATAAAGCCATGAGAGAGGTAGAAGAATTAAAGAAAAAAAGGCAGGAGAGTGATATGCTGTCCATCTGGACTGGACCGGATGTTACATGGTCTACTACTAAAAGAGGTTACCAAGAGATGTTGGATTATTGTTTAAATGAGAATGTAAGGTATTCTATGCATATTAAAGAAACAGAAGTAGACAACCAAATGTGTATGAAATGTTATGGAAAAGATATAGTGGATATGTTAGAGGAAATCGGATTTTTGACAGACAAGTTTTTAGCAGTACATTGTGTTAATCTGACATCTTATGATATTGAGCGTTTTGCAAAATACGGTGTATCTATCAGCCATAATCCAGCACCAAATCTTTACCTTGGTTCCGGTATACCACCAATTCCAGAAAGTTTAAAATTGGGTGTAAACGTATCAATGGGAACAGATGGAGCAGCTAGTAATAATAGCACAGATATGCTTGAAAGCTTGAAATTAGCAGCATTAATTCAGAAAGGAATTCACAGAGATGCAGCTATAATTACTGCGGATGAAATTATTCGAATGACCACAGTAGGTGGTGCAAGAGCAATTGGCATGGAAGATAAACTTGGATCTTTAGCAGTAGGCAAAAAGGCGGATCTCTTTATATTTAATCCAAATCATTTAAAATCGGCACCAATGCATGAGGCAAAAGCAACTGTAGTATATGCATCTTCGGAAGAAAATATTGAGACCACAGTAGTAAATGGAAAAGTAGTGTATCACAAAGGAAAGTTTAGTTGTGGCATTGAAGAAGAAACACTAATTGAAGAAATAAATAGTGAATTACAAACATTAGAAAGACAAATTTAATGTAAAATAATCTCTCGGAATCCTGAGTGATTATTAAAAATAAAATATATTTAATCGGCTTCGCCGCAAATTTTGAGCGATTTGTCAAGTCTTTTTTGACAAAAAAGTGGGGGATTTTAATAAAATGGAATCTACAAGCCTTGATTTTACTGGGCTGAAGATTCCGAGAGATTATTAAATAAACAAGGAGGAAAATATCATGGAAGGAAAAAGCGAATTAATTGTAAGTGTAAACGAGAAGATTAGTCTAGGAAAAGCATTATTTCTAGGTTTACAACATGTGTTATCTATGGATTTGTATATTATGCCTTTAATTTTAGGGGAAGCTATTGGACTTACAGGGGGAGATTTATCATTTTTTTTGCAAATGAGTTTCTTTGCTTGTGGGATTGCGACGATTCTTCAAACATTAATATTTATGAAATATCCTATTGTTCAAGGTCCTTCTTATGTGCCCTTAGGAGCGTTATGTGCTATAGGGGCAACTATGGGAGTAAGTGTTATGATTGGAAGTCTTATTCCAGGAGCGATTATGATTATTTTATTAGGGATTTGCAAAGGTTTTTCTAAGTTTATAAAAAGGGCTATTCCCCCATTTATTGGTGGAATTATTATTTTAATTGTAGGAATTTCTTTGACGCCTACTGCTGCAACAGGAATCATTAGCACAGAGGGTGATTTAGGCGCAAATGTTATTTCTGGGTTGACGGCAGCCGTAGTTCTGATTGTGTGTATGGTGCTTCAATATAAACTGAAAAACAATAAGATATTTCATATGATTTCTGTTATTTTGGCTTTGATAGCAGGTACTTTAGTAGCTTGTTTTATGGGAACAACAGATTTTAGTACTGTCAGTGATACTAGTTGGTTTAAATTTCCAGAATTTTTCCATTTTGGTATTCCAAAGTTTGAATTAAAGTCTTGTATATTAATGGTATTCATTTATTTGATTGTATTGCTGGATACAACTGGAACGTGGATAACTATTAGTGCAATTACAGGAGAAGAGTTAAGTGATAAACGAATTGACCGAGCGACAATTGGAGAGGGTGTAGGTTGTTTAGTAGGTTCTTTATTTGGAGGGATTCCTATGACCGGCTATTCATCTAATGCTGGAGTTTTGGCAATTACTAAAATTGGAAGTCGTATGGCAATTACAGCCGGTGGAATTATACTGATGTTATTAGGTGTTTGCCCAAAGTTAATGGCTGTAATATCATGTATTCCAGCACCGGTAGTAAACGGAGTATTTGCTGTAGTGTGTATACTATTAATTTCTAATGGAATTAAAATTATACAAAATGAACCCTTAAATGAACGTTCTTCATTGATTATAGGAATATCTGTCGTAACTGCAGTAGCAACTATAGTAATTCCTCAAGAGGTGCTAAATGCAATGCCACAGTTTTTGAATTATTTTATGTCTTCTGGTACAGCAGTTGGAGCAACTATTGCGGTATTGTTGCAACTCTTTTTGCCTGAGAGGAAAAAAAGAGCTCAAGTGAAAGTTGAAAAAACTTTGCCTGACCAGTAGAGTTGAATTATTTTCTATACAGAAATGGGGCTGTGCACTAATCACTGATATGATACCTCCAAAGTAGACAAGGTTAATAACCAAAATCTACTTTGGAGGTATTTTGTTTGCCCAGCATGGGCAAACTCTAACAGGTGAAAGGTAAGCGCTTAAATTTTGGTCGGGTCGACACTGGGTAGAAATTCCATCATAATGATAGTGATAGTTTTTTACTACAATACATAACAGGTAGTAGATAGACTTTTACTACAATTACGGAGGAATTTCATGAGCAATGCTAATACACCCACTCGTTCTCTAAAAGAATGGATGGAACTGATCACAGAGTGTCGACAAAGCGGCCTGTCTGATGCCGCCTGGTGCAGGCAACACCAGATTTCGGTTAGCAGTTTTTACAATGCAGCAACCCGGCTTAGAAGAAAAGTAAGCGCTTAAATTTCAGCCGTTAGAGCGCGCCCATGGCGCGCAAACAAAAAGCTCGTACAGAACATATGGTCTGTACGAGCCGATTAAAGCGATATTTGGTTGTATATCTTTTCCTACAAGCCTAATTGTATTTGCTATCCCTGCGGTATTTCATCATAAGAGACTGATAGACAGCCCCGTTGTCACGAAAAACATAGCCATGAAATTCTTGAAGCTGTTCTTTGGAATAGAGGTCAAACGGAAGTTCATGCAGTTTCTTCTCTACCATTTTCTTGATGTAGGGTAAATCTGAAATATAAGCACATTCCGTTTCAATCTTCATGTTCTCTAAAATATCTCTGTCCATAAAATTCCCCGCAGTCTTTATCTGTTTTTGCGTGATTTCCTTACTGTGAATACGCCAGCCAGCAGACCAAAAGATACGAACATAAGTGCAAACCATGTTGTCATATTTGTGCTGTCACCAGTCTTAGGGCTATTAGTCGTTGTCTGCTTATCTGTACTTGCCGGTTTCTTTTCAGTATCCGTTGCAGACTTCTGTGTATCTTTTGCCTTGACAGTAACGGCAATCGTTTTTGTTACAGAAGCACCTTTACTGTCTGTAACCTTGTAAGTTACTGTGTATATTCCTGCTTTTGATGTATCCACATCATTGCTTAATACTTCAACATCTTTTGTAATGTCTCCGTCTTCTTTATCGAAAGCAGTAACATCTTTTAGTGGGTCGAATTTGTCGCCTACAGTTAAGGTCTTGTCCTCTGCCTTGATTGTAGGAATAGCATTGATTGGTGTAATTGGTATTGAATTTGACTTAAATTCCCATGTGCCAGTGAATTTGATATTTCTGCTGTTATCTGCATTTTCAGCATTAGCAACTTTGCTATCGGCGTCATATCCTTTAAACATCCATACACCGTCTGATACCTTGATTTCTGTTTTATCTGGCTGGATTGCAGTAACCGTTGAACCCTCAGCATATTTTGTTGCGTCAATAGGGAGCAGGTCAGTAATATCATCAATCAGAGCTCTATCAGTTGTTCCACTCTTAAAGTCATAGATAACACGATAACTATCTCTCTTTGCTACTTGCCACATGTCATATTCATTTTTATTTTCAGTATCTGCATCAGCTAACTTTTTAAAATAAAGTCCATCTGGTTTGGCATTTTCATTTACCAATTCAAAGACATCTTCACTTACCTTTAAAGCATTGATGTAGTTTTGTCCAACAATCGGTATTCCCTCTTTTGTTGTATCTGTTTTATCAACAAGTGTTACTGCTGTTGTACCAGTAGCTGTACCCAAAATCTCCAATGGAATTTTTTTGTCGGGATAGTTTTCATTATCTACAAATGCTGGTAAGAGTACCTTGTTATTTGTTCCTCTGTAATTTCCTCCAATAACTGTTGGAACGAATATCTTCCATGTACTACCTGTAACATCAGCATTTCCATAAATCTTATCTGTGTAGCTATTTTGATTAAAAATATAAGTGTCATTGCTACTTTTTACAACATCTTTGTCATAACTGTCTTTGTTTTGATATTCATATCCAAATGTAACATAATCATTAAATGTCAAATTTGATTTTTGAGTATTTGCTGTTGTACCAATATACGCATAACCGTTACTTGTCCATGAACCGTTGTCCATTGTTAATGCACCAACTGCACGAGCAGTGTTTTCTGTAGTCAGTTTTGCGTCTGTATTGATATTAACATCATAGACATTTCCATTTGCAAAAGCATTCTTTTTTTCATTTCCTAATGTTATATCTGAAGCGTTCTTCACGTTCACAGTTGTAAAATAGCCAACAGTTGGAATAGATGTTGTAGCTTTATCAAAATTCAATATGGATTTATTTCTACTACTATTTGCGGAAATCTTATTTCCCCATACACCCGCTGTATCATTAGTAAATGTAGGACTACCAGTCACATTCACTTCTGTTTTTCCACTTATTGCCCCAACATCACAGCGTATAGTAGCCATAGAACCACCATTAACATTCACCGTAGCATTTCCAGTTGCCGCTGAACTATGTTCAACCGGTATAATCGCACTACTATTTTCAGTATCATCTAACTCAACATCTGTGGCATTGATAATCACATTATCAGCAATACGCTCTTCGTCTAATCCATATATATATCTCACGTGAGAACCATGTGCATTGATAGTTACATTTCCATTTACCTCAGCACAACGTGCCCCTGTAATGTTAGGCGGATATTCCTTTGATGGTATGTTGCTCGTACCATCCCAACTCCATAAATTTTCATAGGCATCAATCGTAACATTTCCACCGACTTTGTGTTTTTGTGCATATGTATGTATCGGTGCCGTTTGTGACCCTGCTCCATATAAACTCCAATTCCCAACCAGCCTTAAAAGCGTATCAGTATTTTCGTATTTAGTATCTCCTGCAATAACATGGATATTTCCACCCACATTAGAATTGGGGGAATAACCCCTTTGAGGTTCAATTCCTTTCACATATCCAGATTTTACTATAATATTCAGGTTGCCTTTGATTTCTGTTCCATAAGTTCCAGAAATATTAACAATATCTCCCATTTTGCCGTTTTCATACTCTTCTTTTGTTGTCGGTCTGTCATAGATAACAGTAACATTTCCCCCAACATATCCTTGTGATGAGTTTATATTACCGCCAGTCAGAACATGCTCACAAATTGCAGTTCCGCCAATTTCAACGTATACATCGCCTTTAACATTACCGCCGTTGCAACCACCAACAACCGAATAGTCTTTTTCGGTAATATGACCACCTTTAACAACAACATAAGTGCTGTCAACATCTTGGTTTAGACTTCCGCCATATAAACGTCTTAATTTCATATCAACGTTTTCTGTAAAAATTGCTTTGTGTCCATTAGCATATATCGTATTATAATTTACAATTTTTACATTATCAAACGTACAGTCACCAACAAGATTATCTAAATAGATTTCATATTTATTCCCCTCTGTACTTTTGACCGTGATATGCTTACCTGCAATACCAGAGAATTTAGCATTAGAACTTGTTATCTTATTTGCAGATAACATAACCGTAGCTTCACTATTTGTACTAGCTTCAATATCAGCCAATGTCTGTTTCCATTCATCAGCAGTTGAAACAGTGTAGATGCTTTCCTCCATGCTAAGCTTTGAAAACTGATTTTCTTCTTTTTCAATTTCTTCTGCCACTTCTGGTATTTCTTCATCAGCACTCTTTTTCTCAAAAGAAGTTACTTCAACGGGTATCTTTTCTTCTTGTGTTTTACCGTCCGTTATGTAAGCTACAAGAAATTCATACGAACCATTTTCTGTAACATTGTAACTGATAGTAGATAATTCATCTGTCTGCTCTGTACCGTCAGGCAAAATCACTTTTTCTACCTGTACCGTTTTCATTTCTCCGAACGTCAAAGAAATTGTAGCAGTCAGATTATCTTCGCTGACTTCTTGCTTGATTTCATATTGAAGCGGAGATGTTATTGTTTCCTCGGCAAAGACTGTTTGTGATACTAATCCTAAAATTAACATTATTGCCAGAAACAAAGAAGTTATTTTCTTTCCAAGGTTCATTTTTTTGCTCCTTTCTTTCTTCGTTTTTCGAACCCATTTTTGAGAGAATGAGAGCATTGGTAAAAAAAGAAGACTTTTTTTACCAACAATGATAGAATGAAATCGAGTGAATATGTAGTGGTAAAAGGGGTATATTTTACGATAAAAAGTACTTTTTCTTCATAAAAGCCACTAAAAATAAGTGAAAAAAAGTCTACTTTTTCTTGTGCTTTAAAAGGTGTTTTCTTCCATTTTTTCTGTATAACGTTTTATCCAACTGGAAAAGGTGTTATGGTTGGTGTGAAGAAGTCTCGCTCCCTCTCGCTTGCTGATTTTCTTTGCTTTCCACATGAAATAAACCTTTTCAAATTCATCTGGTATTTCAGTGCGTGGTCTACCGAATCGGACACCATTTTCTCTGGCTATCCTTATTCCCTCGGCTTGTCGTTGTCGGGTATTTTCTCTTTCTATCTGTGCTACATAGGAAAGTATCTGCAATACCAAATCTGCAATAAATTTTCCAGTAATACCGTTTATCTGATTATTTGTGTTCAGCAACGGAAAATCTAAGACTGTAATGTCCGCATTTTTTGTTTTTGTAAGATAACGCCACTGTTCTATGATTTCCTCATAATTTCGTCCCAGACGGTCAATAGATTTTATAAAAAGCTCATCATTTGCCTTTATTTTTTTCAATAATCTTTGATAATTCTTTCGTTCAAAATTTTTTCCAGATTGTTTGTCAATAAACATCTGTTTTTGTGTTAAACCAAGTTTCTGCATTGCCTCTACCTGCCTTGCAATATTCTGGTCTTTGCTCGAAACTCGGATATATGCATATTTTTCCATGCGAAATTCCTCCTTTGTCTGTGATCCACAAAGGAGATTATAATCAAGGTAGTAGGATAAGGTTGAAAAAGAATAGTAGAGGGTATCCATCACCCTAAATCGCATCACAACAAGACCATCTTGCGGTGGTCATTTAAAAATTGAATATGTGGCAAAGTTAAGGTTTATTCAGTAGCTGACTTGATTTTATATCCTTGAAACTGTGCCATTAAGACTGCCTGTTCTACCGTGATTTCACGATTTACAGGAAGAACATCGCTTTTTCGGTAAAGTTCAGCATTATAGGGTTCCTTATTTTTCAGCATGTTGTATAATGCTGTTAGGAGCATTCTCGCAACAGTGATGATAGCCTTCTTGTGACCGCGGCGTTTTCTTAAACGCAGATAGCGGTTACGGATTTCAGGATGCTTTTCACTTTTTACCACAGAATTAGCACATTGAACTAAAAGTGGCTTGATATAGCATCCGGCTTTGGATACCCGGACAGATTTTTTCTTCCCTGCGCTTTCATTGTTGGTTGGCGTAAGTCCAGCCCATTAGCATAAGTGTTTCGCTGAAGGAAAAGCCTCCATGTTGACGCCGATTTCAGAGATAATGCCGATTGCGGTAAAGACGTTCTTAAAGGATGGAGCGGTTAGGATTAGGTCGAGTTCTTGCTGATAGGGACTGGCGAGCGCAAGAATCAGTTCTTCTAACTCTGCTTTCCGGGATTCAAGGTTCCCAAAGTGTTTTTTGATAACCTTTAATTTACCAGCCTGTTCGGGGGAAATAAATCCGTCAATGGCGAGCTCTAATTCAGGAAGTTTATTCTTCATAGAGCCATGAATTAAAGGTTCAATGTCAAAAGAAACGTCTTTAGGATTTTCCAGAATCTTATCCAGAATCCTCATAGAACTTTTACCAAAAGTGTCCGAGACAACGGAAGCCAGTTGAATGTTGGAAACCGTGAGACAGTTTTGAAGGCGGTTCTTCTCGCTGGACATAAAGCAGGTCAGTTTGTAACGATAGCGCATCAGGTCACGGAGCTGCCTGATATCGGCAGGGGGCATAAAGCTTCCGGCAACAAGGTCATGCTTAAACAGGTCAGCAATCCATTTCGCATCTTTCTTGTCAGTTTTTTTACCACGGATAGCCTTAACATATTTAGGATGAGCAAGAACAATCGTACAGTCTTTATCCAGTACATTGTAAACGGGAATCCAATATTTACCGGTAGATTCCATACAGACATCCTTACAATTATTTTCGAGCAGCCATTGTAACAGCATTTTCAACCCTTGTGTGAAGGTAGAAAAGCGATGGCGCTTGTAGGTGGTGACACCTTGCTTGTTGGTGGAAGCGATGCAGGCAACGAGGAAAGTCTTGTGTACATCAATCCCACAACAGATTTGATACACAATTTTTAAAGCCATAGGGACTCCTTTCTGAACGAACATGTTCTAAAGAATTATAGGGAGTAGACGGCATTGACTGAATGCTTAGCATTAAAACGAGATTGTTTTAACAAAGATAAGGTTACGTGATCGAGTCACACTTATTTGTGCTTGAAAAAGCATTCTACACATATAAAAATACGGTCATCCAAATATAAGGACAGCCCACTCACCTCCCCGTGATTTGTAGTGTACCGAGTATCCCTATGACAAGAATTATAATAAGAAAACCGCTCGAAGCCAACGTTTTTCATAACGTTTTGTGCCTTGAGCGAAGCGAAAGGAATGGATATAAAGATGAATGAATAGCAGGAAACAGCGTGCATACTTGCAAAAAAAATGCACGCTGCTATAAGTCTATCCTACAATCTTCCAGTTGCTATCCTTATGTAGCACAAGCTCAAATTGCGATACCTGCGTTGCCTTTGTCTGATTATCAATGAATTTCACGGCAACCTTGACTTTCACATTGTCCCCGTCGCTTGTAAATACAGCATTGACTAATTCAGAATAGAGATAGTCCCTGCCGATAGGTTCAAGTACATTTCCAGCCACATAGTAGGTAAGTTCTTTTTCTGTTGCCGTAGGGTACAGCTTAAAGAATGTTTCTAAAAATGCCGTACCGTCTGTCCCTCGTCCGTGGTATCCTTATGCTCCGTAACCTTTTTTGGTTCGTCTAGATTGGATATATCGTATAATTCTTCAAAGATTACAAGCTGCTGACCGCTAAGCTCGGAAGCGTCAAAAGTAAAGTTAATCTGTACTTCCATGTTTTCACCGTCAGCGGTGAAGGTATAGTCATTCTCTACACGCTTTCTGATTTTGTCAAGTTTAATTGACAAAATCATAGAGCCATCGTTATTGACACGTTCCACGATACCAACACGCTTGTCCGATTCCGTCCAATATTGTGTTTCCGATGCATGAACGGGTGTACTCGGCAAAGCTGTAACGACTGTCATAAAGGCAAGTACGCCCGTGCATAATCGTTTCAATATCTTTTTCATAATTCTTAACGCTCCTTTCATTTTGGGTAATAAAATAGCCGTCCACTAGGAACGGCTGAAAATAGAAAAGGAGGAATCGGCTAATGCCGATTTTTCCGATTTAAAAGAGAAATAGGGATACCCT
>OLPX01000694.1_pt1 | contig 29014 bp, 31 predicted proteins | sample 1672491 | NCBI WGS metagenome assembly OLPX01 (sample SAMEA3136692, study PRJEB25190) | human gut metagenome | biome: human gut; feature: human-associated habitat; material: faeces | place: Austria | collected 2013 | reverse complement strand
TTACCAGCAGCCCTGTCCGGGAACTTTTGAAAGGAATGTTTTATCAACTTATGGTCGGAACGCAGTACGGATACAGCCCAAATCCCAGCGGCTCCATTTCCGTCACTCCAGGGGAGGAAGTTGAGGGAGTGCTTTCGACCCCTAGCGGGTGAGAGTCAGGGGAGCGGGGGGTGGGGTGACTGTGGAGCGGTGCCCGCCTTTTCGGGGCGATTGCGCCTTAGACGCTGCCACCGCAAAGCCCTGGAACCCCAGCCCCCGCTCCCCTGACTCTCACGAACGGATGCATCAAACCCCTCCCCTCCAAGCCTCCCCATAAACCTCTATCACCTGCTCCCTCTCAGCCCTCACCGGATTATCCCCCATACAAAAATCCTTCACCGCCAAATCCGCCAAATCCCCGAATTTCTCCGGATCCACCCCCTTAAGCTCCTTCAGCGTCTGAGGCATCCCTAAAGATTTCGACAGGCCGCGGATATAGTTCACACACGCCTCCGCCGCCTGCCTGTCCGCCATTTTTGCCGCACCTGGCAGTTCAAGCGCCTCCGCCATCAGCTGGAAGCGCCCGGAAGCGTTGGGCGACTTGCCGTTGAACTTCATCCCGTAAGGCAATAACACGCTGTTGCAGATCCCGTGGGGCAGGTTGAAATGTCCGCCCAGGGCATGGGCCATGGCGTGCACGATCCCCAGGCCCGCGTTGGAAAAAGCCATACCCGCCGTGTACTCGGCGTAAGCCATCATCTCTCTGGCCTTCACGTCCTGCCCGTCCTTCACTGCGGCGGGCAGATAATCCTTGATCACGCGGATCGCCCACATGGCGTCCTTGTCCGTCAGCGGAGTGGCCCGCACGGACAACAGGGCCTCGACGGCGTGGGTCATGGCGTCCATACCCGTGGAGGCCGTCAGCCCCGGCGGCATGGTCATCATAAAGTCCACGTCGTTGATTGCGATGCTCACCATACAGTTGGTGTCCATGATGCACATCTTGGAGTGGGTGGCCGGGTTGGTCACAATGTAGAAGGACGTCACCTCCGAGCCGGTGCCCGCCGTGGTGTTCACCGCCACAATGGGAAGCCCCGGCCTGGCGGACAGATCCACGCCCTCATAGTCCTCCACCCTGCCGCCGTTGGCGATGACGATGCTCACCGCTTTGGCCGTGTCGATGGCCGAACCGCCGCCCACCGCCACCAGGAAATCCACCTCCAGAGCCTTGGCCGCCTGGATGCAGTCATTCACCACCTGGATGGTAGGGTTTGGCTGGACCAAATAGAAAACGGCGTACTCCGCCCCCGCCGCCAATATCTGCTCTCCCACCCGGTCCGCCGCCTGGTGCTCAAACAGAAACCGGTCCGTCACAATCAGTCCCCTGCGGTAGCCGCGCTTTTTCAGCTCGCCCGGCAGCAGCCCGATGGAGCCTTTTCCGAAAAAGCTGGTGGTCACCGCATTTATTCTCTCTCTGCCCATATCATTTCCTTCTCTCCTGCTTCAGACATGATTTCAACCTTATTTGCCCAGCTGGGGCGGGGCATCCACAATCCCCACCACATAGGCGTCCACCGGGGCCGAGCGGTCCAGCGCATGCTGGGTGGTCTCGTCCGTGGTTACCAGCACCAGCTCGCCGATGCCTGCGCCGATGGTGTCGGCCGCAACGAACAGCTGGGCCTTATCCCCGAAGTAGGGTTCCACCAGCAGCAGCTTAAACCCTACCAGATTCCGGCATTTCCGGGTCGACACCACCGTGCCGCGAATTGTTCCCAAAATCATCTGGTTCCCTCCTTTACCAACTCCAGCAGCTGGCCCTGTTTGAGCCGGAACGCGTTGGCGTCGTCCGTGTCCACGTGAAAATCCAGCCGTCCCTTTTCGGACACCCGGATCACCACCTGGCCCATGAGGCCGCCTCTGGGGCCGCCCACCCGGACCGATACCCGCTCCCCGTCCTCCACGCCGAACCATCCCGCGTCCTCCGGCGTCATGTGGATATGGCGGTCCGCGATTATGAGACCTGCGCTCAGTTCCAGAACGCCCGCCGGTCCCTTAACCGTAATACCCGGCGTGCCAGACAGCTGCCCCGAGGTGCGCACGGGCGCGTCGATCCCCAGCTTCAGACAGTCCGTTCCCGACAGCTCCACCTGGCTGGCCGGGCGCTCCGGGCCCAACACCCGTACCCTGGCGATGGAGCTTCTGGGGCCAACTAACTCCACCTGCTCCTCGCAGGCGAACTGGCCCGGCTGGCTTAACGGTTTCATGGGCGTCAGCCGGTGTCCCGGGCCAAACAGCGCCTCCACATCCTCCCTGGTCAGATGGATGTGGCGGGCCGATATGCCCACCGGCACCCGATAATATCCCCCGGCAAACTCCCGGACCTGGGCGGCCACCAGCTCTGCGACACGGGCCGCCATGTTCTCTCTATCCCACATTTAAATCGCTCCGTTCTTTTGCGCCCGGCCTATTTTAAAAAGGGCAGAATTGCGCCCACGGATCCGTGCGGTCTGGGGATCACGTGTACCGCCACCAGCTCGCCGATTCTGGAAGCGGACTCCTGCCCGGCCTCCACTGCGGCCTTCACTGCGCCCACATCGCCCTGCACCATCACGGTCACCAGGCCGGAACCAATCTTCTCCGTGCCCACCAGCTCCACGTCCGCCGCCTTCAGCATGGCATCCGCCGCCTCGATGGACGCGGTCAGCCCTCTCGTCTCGATCATTCCCAGCGCCAACATTCCTCTTTTAATTCCCTCTGCCATTTTTCGTTCTCCTCTCTCGCTTTAAATCCCGGGGATTTTCCCCTGTCTTGTGATCCGCCGCCGTTTGTTCTTCCCCGGCTGCGGCTTTTTCCGCCTCATGGTTTTCAATCATGTTCAAAAGCTTCAACACCTGGGGGTGGGGATTGCTGATGGTCACCGCCACCTTGACGTTGTGTTCCCCCACGATCCTGCCGGCGGCCCTGGCGGCCTCCATCGCCGCCTCCACGCCGGAGGTTGAGCCTGCCAGCACCGTGTGGCACATCTTGCCGCCCAGCCGCTTGTGGCAGCTCACCAGCTCCACCTGCGCGGCCTTAAGCGCCTGATCCACCACCACCACCGTGTTGGCAAAATAGCTGACCTCCAATACACCTATGGCGCTTTGCCTCAAATTGATCACGCCCCTATCTCTGCTCGTCTATGCCTGTACAGGCCGCCCGCCGGCCCATCCGCCCCAGCGCCGCCGGCCATTGGTCTGCCGTCATCCGCCGGTCTGCTTCGTCTCCGCCGTCCGCCGGCCCATCCGCCTCAGCGCCGCCGTCCACCGGTCACGCAATCTCTCACTTAAGCCCCGGCAGAATTTTCCGGACGTCGTCGTGAGGCCTTGGGATCACGTGGACCGCCACCAGTTCGCCGATCCGGGAGGCCGCTTCCTCCCCCGCCTCGGTAGCCGCCTTCACCGCGCCCACCTCGCCGGTCACAATCACGGTAACCAGACCGGAACCGATCTTCTCCGTACCCACCATCTCCACGTCCGCTGCTTTCAGCATGGCGTCCGCCGCCTCGATGGACGCGGTCAGCCCTCTTGTTTCAATCATTCCAATCGCTGTTGCTGCCATAATTCTTTTCCTCCTGATTGATAGCGGTCCCTGATCATTCCGCCTCTTCTTGAAATTTCACTTTTGAGATACACGACAACGCTTTCGTCCCGTCGTAGGGCTGCTCGATCACTTCCACCAGCACGTCCTCCGGTCGGTTCAGCTTAAGCGCGGCCCTGCGGGCGACTTCGCAGGCTACCTTCACGTCGTCCACGCTGCCCGCGAACTTTACCTGGGCCGTCAGCGGGATGAACGCGGAGGCGTCCTTGGGATTGATGGTGTCGATGCCGATAATCTCAATGTCCGCCGCCTTGCACGCCCTGTCCATGGCGTACAGCACCGCGCCGTACCCGGCGCACTCCAGAAAGCCGATGGCCATACCGTCTCACCTCCCTAGATGATCCGCAGGCCGCCCTCCGCCAGCATACAGCGGCGGCGCCTGGTAAAGCTTCTGGCACAGGTCAGCCCCTCGCCCGTTGGACCCGCGATGGTCATGGTGGTGTGCCCTTCCCCGCCGATGCCAAGCCCCCTCAGGGTGGCCCCGTTTTTCACATAGATGGTCGTCTCAATTTCTTTTCCAAATTTTGTCATATTGTAAACGTTGGTGGAAAAAATGCTGGAGGTGTGGCGGTTTCCCTGCTCCGCCTCCACGCTGCATTGGATGCACTCGTCGAAGGTGCGGCAGCGCACGATGGGAAGCACCGGCATCAACTGTTCCACCATCACGTAGGGATGGCATTTGGGCACGTCGCAGATCAGAAGTCTGGTGTTCTCATGTCCGGAAACGCCGATGGCCTGCAAAAACAGCCCTGCGTCCTTGCCCACCCATTTCTTGTTAACCTCGTATTTCCCGTCCTTCTGGATCAGGGCCAGCTTCACGATGGCCTCGGTCTCGGCCGGTGTGAGCAGGTAGGCTCCCTGCTCCACCAACCCGCGGATCAGTCCGTCCGCGGACGCCTCCATCACAAACACTTCCTTCTCCGCAAAGCAGAACAGGTTGTTGTCAAAGGATGCGCCCCAGTAAAGCTCCCGGGCGGCCAGCTTCACATCCGCCGTGTCGTCCACGATCACCGGAGGATTGCCCGCCCCTGCGCCGATGGTCTTTTTTCCGGAACGCAGCAGGGCGTTCACCATGCCCATGCCGCCGGTTCCCACCATCAGGCGGATCTTGGGGCTGGATGTCATCTTGTTCACAGCGTCCATGGTGGGCTCCCGCTGCATGGTGATCAGATTGGCAGGGCCGCCGTTTTCCACAATGGTCTTGTTCAGCAGCTGCAGACAGAAGGCGCAGCACTTTTTCGCTCCCGGGTGCACGTTGAACACCACGGAATTTCCGCCTGCAATCATGCTGATGGTGTTGTGGATCACCGTCTCCGTGGGGTTGGTGGAGGGCGTGATGGCCCCGATCACCCCGAAGGGCGCGTACTCCTCGATCATCAGTCCCCCGTCCCCGGAAATGGCGTCCGTGGTCAGGCATTCCACGCCGGGCGTCTTGTCCGCCACTGCCAGATGCTTTTCAACCTTGTCCTCCACCCGGCCCATGCCGGTCTCGTCCCGCACCATCTGCGCCAGCGTGCGCGCGTTCTCCCTGGCCATCACGCGGATGGCCTCGATCACCCGCCTGCGGTCCTCCACTTTATAATGGAAGGCCCACTCCCGCCCCGCCGCGCAGGCGGCGTCGATGGCGTCCTCCACCCGCTCGAAAACTCCGTTATCACCCCGGGGGGCCGTTATGCCGGGCGCGGGCGGGTACGCTCCCCCGGCGATTGTTCCCTGCTGCTCCATGGCCGCCATGACCTGGCGCACAATGCGTTCAATATCCCTGGTCTCTATCTCCATCTGCAACCTCCCCTATGCCTTCAGCTGTACCACAACCCGCCTTACGATTTCCGCGATCAAAGCATCCTTGTCCGCAGGGCCGGAACCGGTGGACGGGCTGCCGGAACCGGCGCCCAAACCGCCTCCCGGCATCTTCCCGGCATCTCCCGGCCGAACCAGCGGCGTCACGCCTTTAAGCGGAGCCTGCGGTCCGGTCTGTGTCTCCCCGGCCGCCATGCAGCCGCCGCAGGGACCTGCCGTCCGCTCTGCGCCGTTCACAGCTGGTTTCCCCCCGGCCGCCGCGCAGCTGCCGCAGGAACCCCCTGCCAGCTCCGTTCCGGCCGCAGCCGTTTTCTCCCCGGCCGCTGCGCAGCTTTCGCAAACCTTGGTCAGCTGGCCGCCGTTCATGCAGGGCGGGACGCCGCCGCCGGTGATCCCCATGTTCTTGCGGATTTCCAGCAGCCGGTCCACCTGCTCGCAGGACAGGTGGTTCTGCTGGCCGATGATATTTCCGGTGTACATAAGGATGGTGGCGTAATACTCCACCGATTCCAGGCGGTAGAATGCCTGGTAGATGTCGTCGCCCCAGGTAAGAGCCCCGTGGTTCGCCAGCAGCACCCCGTTATAGTGATTGACAAAGGGAGCGATGGAATCCGGCACCTCCTGGGTTCCCGGGGTCGCGTACCTGGCCACCGGAATGGTGCCCAGGCTCAGAATGGCCTCGGTCAGGATCGCCGCGTCCAAGGGCTGGCCCGCGATGGCAAAACACGTAGCCATGGGCGGATGTGCATGGGTTACCGCCTGCAGCCTGGGGTTCTCCTGGTAGACCCGCAGGTGCATCTTGATCTCCGAGGACGGCTTTAACCGTCCCATCAGCACCTTACCGTCCAGATCCATTTTCACCAGCATGTCCTGGGTCATAAAACCCTTGGAAACCCCTGTGGGCGTGGTCCAGATGGTGTTGGGCCCCACCCGGCAGCTGATATTGCCGTCGTTGGATGCGACAAAGCCCTTGGCGTACATTCGCCGCCCGATATCCAGGATCGCCTTCTTCGCCTCGAAGTCCGACTTGTATTTCATGCCCTGAATCGTCATCATGTTTTCACTCACCTCTGCTCTCTAAAAAGTTATCTCCTCAACCAACACAAAACGTTTTCAATCCCGCGCCGCGGATCTGGGTCCGCACGGGCTGATAACCATATTATATTGTGTTTGTATTGTTTCGTCAACATTTTGTTTTTGATTGTTTTTGTTTCTTTTGGTTTTTGCCAATTTTTTAATATATTTCTTTTGTATTTGCCAGCAAACAACAGCTTGCAAACGCATTTTCTATTTGAGTTTTCTTTTCTTTATGCTATAATAAAAGAAAATCTTTATGGATATCTCCATAAAAAGGAGGCTATATGCTTGCCGTAACCCGTAAATCCGAAATTAAAGATATTGTACTGGAAAAAAAGAGCGTAACCGTCACCGAACTGGCCAAGATTTTCTCCGTCACCGAGGAGACGATCCGCAGGGACTTAAAACAGCTGGAGAGCGAGGGATTTCTGACCCGCACTTACGGCGGCGCCTTCATACAGGACGGCGTCGAGAACAACATTGACTTATCCATCCGCGAAACCGCCTATCTGAAGAACAAACAGGCCATCGCCTCCCGTTGCCGGGAGCTGATCCACAACGGCGACTCCATCTTTCTCGATTCTTCCACCACCACCCTGACCATCGCCAAGGCCATAAACGACATGCGCCTGACTGTGGTGACCAACTCCCTGATGATCATCAACGAGCTGTGTGACAAAGCCAATATCCACCTCATCGCCATCGGCGGCAACTACACCCCCAGGGACAAGGCCTTCAACGGCCTCAGCACCCAGGCCTGTCTGGAAACCTTCTATCTGGACAAGACCTTCATGTCCTGCCGCAGCCTGTCCATGGAGCACGGAATCACCGATTCCCTGGAATCCGTGGCCGCCGTCCGCCAGTCTCTGGCCCAGCGGAGCAAGGAAGTGTATCTGGTGGCCGATTTTTCGAAATTTGACAAGACCAGTTTCATCCACATCGCGGACTTCGACGCCATCACCGGCCTGGTGACGGACCGGAAGCTGAGCAGCCAGTGGGTGGATTTTCTGAACAGCCACAATGTGGCGGTATATGAGGCGCAGAACGAGTAGACGGACCCAAAAACCGCTGCTCCAAAACGGAGATTTGACCGCGAAAGAGCCGGAACCCCGGGTATGGGATTCCGGCTCTTTCGTCTGTCTCGCTTTACCGGAATACAGAGCGCTTCAGGGGATAAAAACGCTCCGGAATCTTTTCCTTGACCATTTCCCTAAACTGATCCACTTTTTTTGTGTTTCCCATGCCGCGTTTGGGCAGAATGACAGCCTCTCTCCGGTTTAACTGGATCACAAACACGTCCTTTAGCTCCTCCAGCTTAGTCACCTCGCCCCACGGGTTGCTGCCCGACTCGCCGGTGGACCGGTTGCAGAAGGTCAGCCCTTCCTCGTCCGCCACGATCTGGCGCTCGGCCTTGAAGCCGGACAGATACGCATCCTTGTACTTTGAAACGTTGATCTCCATGGTGATAACAGCGGCCGGGAAGGACACGGCCACCAGCAGGGCGCACACATGGACGATCCGGGTCAGCTCGATCACACCGGTCAGATCCAGGACGATCAGGCCGGTAAATACCAGCCACACCACCAGCAGGATGATCCGCCTTATCCAGGAATTTCCAAATGTCCGGCTCACCATCATCTGGTGGTAGTCCTCCAGGGACATCTTAAAGTTAAACACCATTCTCATATGCAATCAACCTCTCTGATTTTTCACTGGTTTCTCACTCGCCGAACCCGGAATCGATCAGCTCGATCAGCGTTTTCACCGCCTCCTGCTCGTCGTCTCCCTTGGCCGTGATTTCCACCGCTTCCCCCTGGCACAATCCCAGGGACAGTAAGAAAATAATGCTCTTGGCGTTGGCCTCATCGTCCTCCTCGTCCACTCTGCGGATCGTGATGCTGGAGCTGAATTTGCTGGCCGCCTGCACAAAATCAGAAGCCGGGCGGGCGTGAAGCCCTGTCTTATTCTTAATTACCGTGGTTCCTTTTACCATAACTGTATTTACCTCTTTCCTCTCGATTTATAAAATATCCCGCAGCTCGCTTGTCAGGTACTCCTGAATCTCAGCCGCAGTCTCCATGTCGCATACCTTGCAGGCGATCTCCCGGGCGCGGGAAATGGTCATGCCGGTGATCATTTTCTTGGTCTGAGCCACGAAGGCCCGCCCCATACTCAGTTTTCTCATGCCCAGGCCCACCAGCACGGCCGCGGCCTGCCGCCCGGTGCGCACGCGGCCCAGAAGCTCCCGGCCAATATAGGAAAATATTCCCAGTTTCTGGAATCCGGCCATCACAGCCATCAGGCAGAACAAAAGGGCGATGGTCTGGTAATCCACATACCCGCCGTACGCCCGGTCCGGACTGACAAACACCATGGACAGCGCCGCCAGCAAAAACGCCGCCGTCAGCACTGTCTCCCGCTTTATAAATTCTTTAACCCGTTTCATACCCATCCGCTCCCCGTCAACGCCAAAATACCGTCTGCCGGGCCTCCTATCAGCCTTGCAGACGGCATTTTCCGTCTTCTCTTTCAGTCGCACTCCGTTTTCATCACGCAGCGAAGGGCGCGATCTCATCCAGCAGATCGCCGCACTCGTCGGTGTGCAGAATCAGCTCCAGGTCCTTGGAACGGGCCAGGGAGAGCACGCCTACAATGGACTTGGCGTCCACAATCCGGCTGCCGCACTTCACATCCGCGTCGTATTCGTACTGGTTGATAATTCTCACAAAATTAATAATCTGGTCTGCTTCATCGAACTTTACAAGGATACGTTTCATGTTCAATTTCCTCCTGTCGGTATCTTAAATCTAAGTTTCACCGCCCGGCTGCCGGGGGCTCGTTTTCTTGTTCTTCTCTTCGCTGATATTATCTTAACATTTACCGCACAGGGAATCCATGGTAATATTTTTTTAAATGCTGTAATATATTATCCTTTTGCTCCCCCGGACCTGCGAATCACGTTGCATTATTCTGATTTCTTGGTAAAATGGTTAATATGATTTTAACGGAAAGGACAGGTTGCCATGAAACTTTTGATTGTGGACGACGAAAAGCTGACCAGGGAGGGGATACGCCGGAGCCTGGACCTGGAGGCGCTCTCCATCGACAGCGTGATCCTGGCGGACGACGGTGTCAACGGTCTGGAGGCGGCGCTTCGGGAGGAACCGGACATCGTGCTCACGGACGTGCGCATGCCGCGGATGAACGGCGTGGAGATGGCGGAAAAGCTTCTGGAGCAGCTTCCGGACACATCCCTGGTCTTTATGAGCGCCTACTCCGACAAAGAGTATCTGAAGGCGGCCATCAAGCTGAAGGCCGTCAGCTATGTGGAAAAGCCTCTGGACATACAGGAGCTGGCGGCGGCGCTTAAGGAGGCGGCGGGCAGCCGTCTGGCACGCTCCAGCAGCCGCAGCGCGGCCCTGCTTTGCACCAAGGAGCAGCAAGGACAGCTGGCGCAGCTGCTTTTAGACCCCGAGCGCGGCGGCCCGGGGGCCATGGACCGGCTGATCCACAGCCTGAACCTGCCCTTCGGCCCCGGCACCTGCTTTACCACCCTGCTGGTGGACTGCCTGACGCCCCTCTCCGTGCTGCCGGAAACGGTCATGGACGAACTTCAGGCCCGCTTTTTGGCGCATCTGACCGCCCACGGCCTGTCCCAGCTCTACACCTTCCGGGCGGACCGCTATATTATCATCCAGCTCTACGGGGACAGCCGCCCCGAGGAACCGGTGTTGGAGAGCTGCACCCGGCTTCTGGCCGGCGGTTTTTCCGGAGTCTGCCATTTCTTCATCGCCAGAGGGCCGGTGGTCTGCGGAGCCGAGCGAGCCTGCCTGTCGGGCCGGAAGGCCTGGGAGCTTCTGGAACGCAGCTTTTTCTACGAGGTAGACACGGTCTTGTCTCCCCACACGGAGCCCCAATCCCCTCTGCCGCTCAAGGACATGCTGACGGAATTCAGCGTGGCGCTGTCCGAACAGCAGAAGGCTAAGGTGCTGGAGGTGGCCGGACAGCTCTACCGCTGCGCCGGGTCCGGCGTCTCCCTCATGCCCAGCCAGGTGCGGGATCTCTACTATAAATACCTGGGAAAGCTGGACGAGTACGCCCTGTCCAATCACATTTCCCTGTGGTTCCGGGACGAAGTGAACTCCGGCTCCATCTGGGACAGCGTCATGGAATGCATCACCCTGCCCCAGCTTGGCCGGCTTCTGGAAGGGAAAATCCACCTGTACTTTGAACAGCTGAGCCAGGGCATCGGGGAGAATCCCGTGGTCTTTCAGATCAAGGAATTTCTCCACCAGAATTATTCCCTCCCCACACTGTCCGTGCCGGATGTGAGCGAGCACGTCCATCTGTCCTCCAGCTACGTGTGCACGCTCTTTAAAAATGAAACCGGCCTGACCTTAAACCAGTACCTGACCGACTACCGGATCAAGATGTCCAAGCGGCTGCTGGCGGACCCCCGCTATAAGATCGCCGACATCTCCTCCAAGGTGGGCTACAGCGACGGCAATTACTACAGCAAGACCTTCCGAAAAATTGTCGGCCTGTCCCCGTCCGAATACAGGGAGAAAATGCTCTCATGAAGAACCCATTTGCACGGCTGCTGCATCATTATACTTACAATCTCAAATTGAAGAACAAGCTGGTCATCTCCCACGCCATCCTGCTCATGGTCCCCACCGCGGTGGTGACGGGTTTTCTCTACGCCCGCATGTACGGCATCGTCATGGACGACACCATCCGCTCCGAGCAGGCCCTGGCCGCCCAGACCGTGGGCATCATCGAGAGCCTGGTGGACAACGCCGTCCACGCCGGGGAGGTGATGGCCCGCACCGGCCTGGTGCTGGATTTGTTCAACGTGCCCCTGGAACAGGCCGGAACCCACCAGCCCCAGCGCAGCAGAGTGGACAGCTTGTACCGCCTGGCCTCCAACCTTGTGGACCACTCCTTTATCACGGATATCCGCATCTACTATGACGACGCGTCCTATGAGGACTTAAGCCGGTACAACCAGGGCCGCCATCCCCTGTTTCTGCCCGTCTCCGGCCTGGACAGCCCATGGATCGGACAGTTTGAGTCCAGCTCCGAGGAGCTCATGCTCTGTCCCGGCGAGCTGCTCTCCGAATCGGAGATCGGGGAATGCGGCGGCCTTGCCTCCATCCTCCGCCTTTCCTACAGCCGGACCGGGTCCAACGTGACCGTGCCTCCCCAGGCCTCCGCCTATGTGGCCGTCTACTTTTCACCGGATATCCTGGAGGGCGTGCTGGCCGGAAATACCTCGGTCCAGGATGCGTCCACCTACATTGTGAGCAGCCAGGATATCCCGGTGGCCGGAATGTCCCCGGCAGTGGACGGGCGGTATTTCCTTCCCTTTCCCCAGCTGTCCAACCGCCTGGGCGCAGGCCAGACCTTTTCTCTGGTGAATTTTCAGGGTGGAGCCGCTTACAGCGCCTATTTTCCCATCCATGACACCGGCTGGTACATGGTCTCCATTCTGCCCGCCAGCCACATCACGGACGCCGGACGGCTGCTGATGATCCAGTTTATCCTGATCTACCTGCTGTTCGTGCTCTTAGCCATGTTTATCGCGCTGCTGCTCTCCTCCTCCATCGCCAACCGGATTATCGCGGTGGCCTACCAGATGGAGAGCGTGCGCACCGGCCGTCCCAAACCCATGAAGGTCGGCCTGGGGTGCGATGAGATCGGAGTGCTGTCCGACACCTACAATTACATGACCGGCGAGATCAACCGGCTGATGGATGCCAGGGAACAGGCGGCTGAGGATCTGCGCAAAGCCGAATTCAGGGCATTGCAGGCCCAGATCAACCCCCATTTTCTCTACAACACCCTGGACATGATCAACTGGCTGTCCCAGACCGGGCGCAAGGAGGAGGTAACCCGGGCCGTCCAGGCCCTCTCCCGCTTCTACAAGCTGACCTTAAGCCGCAGGGAACTGATGAACACCATCGGCGGCGAGCTGGAGCACGTGAGCCTGTACGTGCAGCTGCAGAACATGCGCTACGAGAACTGCGCCACCCTTGTGATCGATGTTCCGGAGGAGCTCTGCGGCTACACCATCCCCAAGCTGACCTTCCAGCCCCTGGTGGAAAACGCCCTGCTCCACGGCATCCGCATGACGGAGAAAAAGACCGGCAGCATCCTGATCACCGGCTGGCGGGAGGGAGATGATATCGTCTTTATGGTTTCCGACGACGGCGCCGGGATTCCCCCGGAAAAGCTGGATTCCCTGCAGGAGGGCGAAAAAAAAGCCGGAGGAACAAATTCCCCGGCATCCGGAACCGAAACGGGCCACATCGGCATCTACAACACGAATCTCCGGCTCAAAAGCCTGTACGGCAGCCAATACGGCCTGTCCTTCAACAGCCATCCCGGCACCGGCACCGAAGTCACAGTCCGCCTGCCGGCGAATAGGGCCTTGTCCTAAGGGGTACCAAACGGCTCCAACTCCTCATCCCCCACCCCCAAAAGCTGGAGCAGCAAGGCCGTGGCGTCTCCCTCACCGTCCTTAGCCAGCGAGGCCTCCGCGCTGATCACGCCCTCTCCGGTCTGCATAAAGGTGACCATGCTGGTATAGCCGTTCCCATACTCCAGGATCACCAGGGAGTCGCCCGGCCAGTTCCCGGGCTCCCGGTAGGACTTTCCGCAGCTCAGCACATTCATGGCGGCCAGCACCGCAGCGCCCTGGCTGCCATTTACCAGGTTGGCGAAAAAGGCGGCGTTCAACCTGGACCGGAGAGCGGCCATGGTTTCCTCTCCTAGGGGCTCCATCCCGGCTCCCGACACAACTTTTTTCAGCATATCGTCCGTGACCGCAATCCGGTATACAGCCGTGGGCTGCGTGAAGTCCTGAGCGCCCACCGCCTCCGTCTCCTCCAGCAGTTCGTCGGAAACCGTCATCAGCTTCACATATTCCCCGTTGGCCGCCAGAGCGCCGATCTGCTCCGTCAGGGCCAGACTCTCCCGCCGCATAAACGCCTCCGGCTTCCCGTCCGATTTGGATGCGCCGCCGCAGCCGGACAGCATCAGGGCTGCTGCTACGGCCAGCGCCAGAAGCCGCCTGCCCACACCTGCATTTCCTGTACCATTTCTCATCTTCCTGTCCTCCCGTTTCACTCGTTATATACCCAGCCGCTCGAACTCCTGCCGCAGAAACAGGGCCTCGTCCAGGGTGTTGTGCCAGCCGAACCGCTTTAAGTCCACCCGGTTGTCCGCAGACACCCTTATGCCGTCCCCGGCCAACAGCTTTTTCTGGGTATTGGGCCTGGAAAACGCCTGGGCGCCGCTGAGCACCCCCTGCCCGTTGACCACCCGGAAGGCCGGCACATCCGCTCCCGCCCTTCCACGGTTCAGGGCATAGCCCACCTGGCGGGCGTTGCGCGGCTTCCCGCACAGCAGGGCAATCTGTCCGTAGGTGGCTACCTTTCCCGCCGGAATCGCCCGGCAGACAATCCCTACCCGCTGATAAAAATCCATGGCCGTCCCTCCTGTCTCACATCCCCGTAAACTTCTGTTCAAACAGCTCCGGAAGCATAGGCCGGCCGAAATAGTAACCCTGTATCAGCTCCACGCCCATCCCCCTCACCGCGCTGTGCTCCTCCTCGGTCTCCACCCCCTCCACGCAGACGCGCATATCCACCTGGCGGCAGAGCTGGGCCACCGAGCGGATGAGGGTGGCGTTGTACCCCTCCTCCGTGATTCCCGTCACAAAGCTGCGGTCGATCTTCACCACGTCCGCGGGAATATTTTTCAGGGAATTCAGGGAGGAATAGCCGGTGCCGAAATCATCCATGGCGACCTTCAGCCCCGCCTCACGGAACCGCCCCATGATTTTGTTGACCTGTTTGTCCTCCTTCACCATACAGCTCTCCGTCAGCTCCAGGGTCACATTGGCCGGAGGCAGACCGAACTCCTCCAGCGCGCCCATGACGGCGGGGAAAACATCCCGCTCCATAAGCTCCACATAGGACAAATTCACGCTGACCATAAAATCCGGGGCAAACCTGCGCCAGAGGCTGCACTGGCGGGCGGCGCTGCGAAACCCCCACTCGCCCAGGCGGCCGATCAACCCGGTCTGCTCCAGAATCGGAATAAACTCCACCGGCGAGACGTCGCCGAACTCGGAGCAATGCCAGCGCGCCAGCGCCTCCGCCCCGTAGAGGCGGCCGGAACCGGCCCGCACCTGGGGCTGGTAGCAGACGGAAAATCCAACAAAGCCTTGGTCGATGCTCTCCCGCAAAAGCTCCGCCATCTTCAGGCGGCGCTCCTTTTCCCACAAAATGCTCCTGGAAAACACGGTGGACCGGTTCTTGCCCAGCATCTTGCTGTGTTCCAGAGAATAGTTGGCATACTTGATCAGCTCCAGATAATTGTCCGCATCCTTGGGATAGAAGGCCAGCCCTGCGCTCACGGTGCAGAAAAACTTCCGTCCGCCGTACTCCTGCTGCCGCGTGAACTGGTACTGGATGCGGTTGTACAGATCCGAGCACTGCTCCTCGTCCCCTCCCAGTACAATGATCCCGAACTCATCGCCGTCCAGCCGGTAGATTCCGGCGTTTTCAGGCAGCACGGCGGCGATCTTCCGGCCGGTCAGGCGCAGCACCTCGTCGCCGAAGGACCGGTCGTAGAGATCGTTGATATTCTTGAAAGCGTCCATGTCCAGAATCATGATTCCCAGGCTCTCTACCCGCTCGTCCATCATGTACTTTTTGATGTTGCCCTCAAACTCAAACCGGTTGTAGAGCCCGGTCATGTGGTCGATCTGGTTGTGCTTGCCCAGGTTGGTGATCATACCCGCGAACATTTCCGGCTCGCCGTTCTCATCCCGCGTCATCCTACCCCGGCAGCGCAACCAGATCCAGGACCCCCGCACGTTTCTGGCCCGGTACTCGATGTTGTGATACTCCTCACGGCCGTCGGCGATCTCCTGGTTGCTCTCCAGGAAGTACAGCTCGTCGTCCGGGTGGATGATGCTGCCCCAGAAGGCGGCGGCATTCTCCACCACCTCCCCGGGCAGCCCGAACTCTTCCACCATGTGGGGCGAATAGCGGAAGCTGCCGTTCTTCAGGTTGCCGATAAATAGATAATCGTCCGTACCTGCGCTGAGAGCGTCGAACAAATGGTCCTTGTCGTATTCGAACTGCCCCGGATCCCCGGACCTGCTGCCGTTTTCCTGCAGGCGCTCCCTGGCCCTGCGGATGTGGTAATCCCGCTTGTTCAGGTACATGATGCGGTCCGCCTGGCTGATCAGCTCATCCACCGTGAAGCGGTTCTCCGGATAGGCCTCCGCCACCCCGAAACTGAAGGAGGCCTCGTAAAATATGCCGTTCTGCTCCCGCTGATCCGCCATGGCCTTCTGCGCCTGAACGATCCTCCGGACGGCGCTGTTTTTGTCCTCACCGGAGAGAATCAGCACGAACTCGTCCCCGCTGAGCCGGAACATCAGGTCGCCCGTCCGCAGGCGGCGCTGCAGCACGGCCGAGACGTACTGCAGCAGCCGGTCCCCCTCGCTGTGGCCGTACAGGTCGTTGATCCGCTTCAGTTCATTGATATCCAGCAGCACCACCGCCATCTGCCGTTTCCCCTCCCGGGCGGCCTTAAGGGCCGTCTCCATCATGGCTTTTCCGGCGCGGCGGTTCATCATCTGGGTCAGCTCATCCAGCCCGGCCTCCTCGGTGAGCTTGCGGTATTCCGTCACATCGATGGAATTCTGGACATAGTAATCCCGTCCCTCCCACCGGATCAGACAGTCGAAATTCTTGTACGTCCGGCCGGTGAGGGTATTCATCTCATCCCACACGCAGCTCTGTTCCCCGCCCATGGCCTGAAGCCGGCGAATCCGGCAGAAGGGGCAGAGGCCGTCCATGCCGTCCTGCAGCACCTCCCAGCAAATGCGCCCCTCCGGCTCCGCCAGCCCGAAAATGCGCTTCATGTTCTCGTTTGCATACACGATGCGGTTTGTGACCGTATCCGTAATACAGATATTCGTGTTCAACCCGTCCAACGCAGCCAACAAAAAGGCTCTGTCCAGTTCCTGCATGTTCCTTTCATCTCCCGCCCGCTTAAGGGCATACGAAGCGGTCCGCGCTATGCCGCAGATCCGCCTCCCCACTCCGTTTGATTCCAAAAAAATGGGCCCGGGAAACGCCGGGCCCGCTGCTACCATTATAAGTGATACAACCTCTTTTTGCAAACAGAGAATCCATCAATTTCCAAATCCCAAATCCGGCTTCCCAAACGCTCCCAAAATCCGGTCACCCCCATCTGCGCCCTACTCCCGCGCAAACTGACTGTTGTAAATTTCTGCGTAAAAGCCGTTTTTCTCCAGCAGATCCCCATGCGTTCCCTGCTCCACAATCCGTCCGGCCCTCATCACCAGAATCCGGTCCGCCTCCCGGATCGTGGAAAGACGGTGGGCCACGATAAAGCTGGTGCGCCCCTCCATCATGCGGGAAAACGCCTTCTGGATGCGGATCTCCGTGCGGGTGTCAATGGAGGAGGTCGCCTCGTCCAGGATCAGCATGGGCGGCAGACAGAGCATCACCCGGGCGATGCACAGCAGCTGCTTCTGTCCCTGGGAAAGGTTGCCGCCGTCCTCGCCGATCACCGTGTCGTAGCCCTGCGGCATACGCTTGATAAAGCTGTGGGCATGGGCCTCCCTGGCCGCCTGAACGATCTCCTCCTCCGTGGCATCCGGCTTCCCGTAAGCGATGTTCTCCCGGATGGTGCCGGACTTCAGCCAGGTCTCCTGGAGCACCATGCCAAAGTTGGTGCGCAGGCTCTTGCGCGTCACGTTCCGCACGTCGTGTCCGTCCACCTGAATGGAACCGCTGTCCACATCGTAGAACCGCATCAGCAGATTGATCACCGTGGTCTTGCCGCAGCCGGTGGGGCCCACGATGGCGATCCGCTGGCCGGGCTTCACCGAGAGGTTTAAGTCCTCGATCAGCTTCACCGACGGATCATAGGAGAAATTCACCTGTTTTAAATCCACCTGCCCCGCAACGTTCTGCAGCTTCACCGCATCCTTTGGCTCCTCCGGGAAGGGTTCCTGATCGATCAGCTCGAATACCCGGGCCGCGGAGGCCAGCGCGTTCTGCAGCTCCGTCACTACGCCGGAAATCTCGTTAAAGGGCTTGGTGTACTGGTTGGCATAGCTGAGCAGGCAGGACAAATCGCCCACGCTGATCCGGCCCGCCACCGCCGCCAGCGCGCCCACCAGCGTCACCCTGGGAAAATCGTGGCCCTTGACGATCATCTGGGTACCGATCAGGATGTCCGCCTCCCCTCTGGCAAAGGAGGAGAGAATCTCCTGGTGGCCGCCCTTTTTGGAGGTGGTGTCCAGGTCCATCCTGAGCACTCTGGCTGCCGGGAACATCTGGCGCGTCATCTCCTCGATCTTCTGGGTGCCCGTGCCGAAGGGGGCGATGTAGGGCGAACCGCAGGAAGGGCAGGTCTTGGGCTGAGGAACCGTGAAGCCGCAGTAATGGCACATCATCTGCCCGTTTCGGTGCAAGGTCAGGGTCACGTCGCAGTGGGGGCAGCGCATGGCCTCCCCGCAGGAGCGGCAGGACACAAAATTGGCGTAACCCCGGCGGTTGATAAACAGCATGATCTGCTGCCCCTTCTGAAGCCGGTCCTCCATCAGCTCCTGCAGCCTGCGGCTGAAAATGGACTTGTTGCCCTCCTGCAGCTCCCGGCGCAGATCCACGATCTCCGCTTTGGCCAGGGCGCTGTCCGCTTTGGCCCGCTGCTTTAACGTAAAGAGTTTATACTCCCCTTTTAAAGCCCGGGTGTAGGATTCTAAGGAAGGCGTGGCCGAGCCCAGCACCAGGCTGGCTCCGTTCATCCCGGCCCGCTCCAGCGCAACCTCCCTGGCGTGATAGCGCGGGGACAGCTCACTTTTGTAGGCGTTCTCGTGTTCCTCATCGATGATAATGAGGCCCAAATGCTCAAAGGGAGCGAACAGCGCCGATCTGGGACCGATCATAATATCAATATTCCCGGTTCTGGCCCGCTCATACTGGTCATAGCGCTCCCCGGCGGACAATCTGGAGTTTATCACCGAAACCCGGTCCCCGAACCGCCGGTAAAAGCGCATCACCGTCTGCCAGGTCAGGGAAATCTCCGGGATCAGCACGATCACCTGCCGCCCCTGAGCCAGCACATGGGCGATCAGCTCCATGTAGACCTCGGTCTTGCCGCTGCCGGTGATGCCGTGGATCAGGTAGGTGCCGCGCACGCCCCGGTCGTACTCTCCGGAGATGGCGTCCACAATCTGCTGCTGCCCCTGATTTAAGGCCACCCGTCCCGGGCTGAAATTCCCGGTGCCCTCCGCCAGCCGCCGCATCTCCTCCAGTGGGTTGCGGTAGCGGGCGATTACCTCCACGGCGATCACACCGGCCTCCTCCAAAGGCTTTAAGGCGGCCGTTGTCAGATTCAGCTGATTCACGGCGGCCTCATAGGGGATCACCGGCTCCTCCTTCAGGGCGGTCAGCAGCCGGATCCTGGCCTTGAAGTGTTTGCGCTCCGCCTCCCCCAAAGCCAAGTCCAGCTCTTCCCCGGCGAGCAGGCAACGAATCTGGCGCCTGGGCGCTTCCTTCACCTTCTGTTTCACCGGGAGCACGGTTTTGAGCGCCTGGTTCATGGTAGAGCCGTAGCGCTCCTTCATCCACCAGGCAAGCCAAATAAGCTGGGACCCCGCCGAAACACTTCCCGGCACAACCCCAGCAATCTCCTTCAATTTACCCTCGTCGTATTCTACCCGGTCGGTCAGCTCCACCACATACCCCTTGCGGCGGGAATTGCCCGCCCCGAAGGGGATGTAGACCTGCTGCCCGGCCCGAAGCTTCCCCATAAGCGCCTCCGGCACCCGGTACTGAAAGGTCCGATCCACGCTCTCATGGGAGATATCTATAATAATATTGGCAAATCTCTGCCCCACTTGCGTCACCTGTCTGTCTGCTCCGGCATGGCCGGATTTGTTTAACGTTTCTATCACGTCCTTGATTATACATGACAACGCCGGAAAATGCAAATGGTCCGCTGCGGTTTCAACCGCACCGATGTGTTCTCCGGAATAATTTTCGCAACCTTAAAATATTACAGTACCAATCCTCTATGCGTTGATTGAAAAGGCATTTTCAAATTTCTATACTGAAGGTAAGTTAAAAGGAACCCACAAACAAAAGTGACATGAAGGAGGAAATTATTATGGCTGCACAGACCACAAAAATCAAGTCGTCCTACCGGGAACCGATCATCCTGATTGCGTTTGTCATTTTGGGAGCGATTATCGGGTTGGTGTTGGGGGAAAAGGCGGCATTTTTGTACCCAGTTGGACAGATTTGGCTGAATATGCTGTTCGTTCTTCTGGTTCCGCTGATTTTCTTTTCCATCTCCAGCTCCATCGCAAATATCGGCGACACGAGCCGGGTTGGAAAGATGCTGGGTTTAACCATCGGCATCTTTATCGCGACGGCCGGCCTGGCCGGTATTTATATGTTTATTGTGACCGGCATCTTCGGAGTGGACACCTCCGTACAGATGGGGAATGCCGAGACCGCCATTGAGACGGCGGCCGCCAGCGTAGGCGACCAGATCGTAAGCACGTTCACGGTGGGGGATTTCTCGGAAGTCATATCCAGAAACCATATTCTGGCGCTGATCGTATTTACAATCTTTTTTGGCATCACGGTTTCCACCCTGGGGGAGAAGGGGCGCGCCGTGGCCAGCTGGCTTAACGACATGTCGCTAGTATTTTACAAAATGGTGGCCCTGTTAATGAAGCTGGCTCCCATCGGCCTGATGGCCTACTTTGCCAACCTGACGGGCATCTACGGGCCCGACCTTCTTAAGAGCTATGGACGGGGACTCCTGATTTATTATCCGGCCGCCATCCTCTACTTTTTCGTTTTCCTCGGCCTGTACGCCTTCATCGCCGCCGGCTCCTGGGGCGTAAAAAATTTCTTTAAAAATATTCTGACGCCCGCGCTGACTGCTTTGGGCACAAGGTCCTCCGCCGCATCGCTGCCGTTGCAAATGGACGCCTGCGACAAGCTGGGAGTGCCCAGGGACGTCAGCTCCGTCGTTGTCCCCGTAGGGGCCACCTGCCATATGGACGGCGCCTGCATCGCGACCATTTATGAGATTGTCCTCTGCTGCACGCTGTTTGGCCATCCATTAAACAGCATCGGCGACTACGTCTTTGCGCTCGTCATCGCGGTGTGCGGTTCCGTGGCGGTTTCGTCCGTGCCCGGCGGAGGCGCGGCCATGGAGACGATGATCATCTCTTCCTTCGGTTTTCCATCCATCGCCCTGCCGGTGTTGATGATGATGACCCAGCTGTTCGATGCCGGGTGTACGTTGATCAATTCCTGCGGCGATACCGTGGCCTCCATGCTGGTCACCAGAGCCCTGTACGGAAAGGACTGGTATAAAAAAGGCTTAAATCACGAACATGACAAAGCGGAATCCCACTCTTAGACAGAAAGAGGGCCGTAATATGAACAATCGAATACAATTATTGGAAGAACATTATGGGGCCTGCGCGAAACGGCCGGATTTGTACGGAATCATCATCCCCGGCAAGCGCGGCCGCCTTCTCTCGGTACTCTATACGGCAGAGGGGGCCGGCGTTCACCCAACGGTCATCCTTCTTCACGGAATCCCCGGCTGCGAACAGAATTTTGACCTCGCCCAGGCCCTGCGCAGGGTTGGCTTTCACGTTCTGACGTTTCATTACAGCGGAAACTGGGGGAGCGACGGGAACTATTCCCTGAGAAATGATCTGGAGGATGCGCAAACGGTTTTGGACTTTGTCCTGTCGGACGAAACCTATGGTTTTGACAAGAACCGCATCTATGCAGTTGGACACAGTCTGGGCGGATTTGTCTGCGGACAGCTGACTGCCAGGCCGGAGATCAAAGGGGGCGTTCTGCTCATGCCCTGCGATATCGGGCGGATCCGCCAAATTTCCCTTCAAAACGAAGAGACGGCTGCGGGTATCCGGGATGTGCTCGAGGACAGCGCCCATTGGCTGAATGGGGTCACCGGGGAAGAACTCTTACGCGAGGCGGAAGAACACGGCCGGCAGCTTTGCCTGGAAAGCGCAGCCCGCCAGCTGGCTAAGAAACCGCTTCTCTGTATCACGGGAACGCTGGATACCTGCACCCCCGGACGCTATCACTGCAGCCCCCTCATGGAAGCAATCCGCGCAGAGGGGGGAACGCTGCTTAAAAGCCTGGAATTCCCTACGGATCACTTTTTTTCGGATTACCGTCTGACGGTTGCGGAGTACGTGACAGAGTTTCTTGAGGGACTGGCCGGGACCCGGTCTCCTGCACGCGGTTCCGGTACTGAGTCGGAGTGCAGCCATAGTATTTCTTGAATACTTTCATAAAATAGGAGGCCTCCTGGTAGCCTGAAAGCCGGGTGATATCCGATATGGGGAGGACGCTGCCCGCCAGGAGCCTCCCCGCCTCTTCCATTCTTAGTTTGAGTACCAGATCGGTAAAACTCCGCCCGGTAATCTGCCGGATCAACTCGCTGACATAGGGAACGCTTACCTGAAAATACTCTGCCACATGCCCCAATGTAACGCCGGCCAGATTGCGCCGGATCAGATTGTTTAACTCCTCCTCAAAGGTGGCGTAATTAAAGCGCGAACGGCTGTGCTCGATATTTTCCAGCAGGAAATTGGCAATTTTCATAGAAATCTCCATGCGTATGTTGGAAAAATAATGGTCCGATGCCACGCGGTGCCACTGGATCTGATGGCCGGGATAGTTTTTCAGTTTCTGCATAAAGGACAAGGTTCCGGCCTGCTCGGAAACCACCTCGTCCTCGGGGCTGCTGATCCACAGAATCGGCTTTTTCGCCAATTCTTCAATGTAGGGCTCGATGGAAAATGTGTCCAGATGTTCCTTGATTTCCCGGATGAGCGTCTGGCTGTCCGTACCGTTGACATAGGGGATCCCCTCCTCAATGGTACACGCGATGCTCTGGCTGTAGCTTTTGCCGCCTTTCCCCAACAGGTACATTTTTCCGAAATCGCAGGGCGCCAAAAACACGCCGCCCCTCACCTCCGGATAAAGTGCAATCATGCGGGCCGCCGTTATGCAGCCCAGGCTGTGGCCGATGAAAAAAATATTCTTTTTATCAAATCCATGCTGTGTGTCCGTCAGCACAAAGTCCAGCACGGCCTGCGTGTCCTTGATGCTGCCATTAAAGGAAAACTGGCCTTCGCTGCCCCAGCTCCCCCGATAAAAAAATACAACAGAATGAAAGCCCATCCGTCTGAGGGATTGGGCTAAATCCAGGTTCTTTTCATGTCCGGGGTAACCGTGGGTGAAAATCAGCACCGGGTGCATACCTTGTCCGCCAACGGTATAAATCGTACACAAAATACGCCCCTGCTGTCCGGCGACAGCCGTTGAAAAAAGAGTCGCCCCCTGTCCGGTCCGGTCCCGGTCGAGATAAAGGGAATCTAGCTTCATCGGCACTCCCCTCCTCACGCGCAAATTCCGCCCGGCCATTGTCGCATATCCGGCCGGATGCGGTATTAAAACCATGCGTTTTGCTGAATATAGTATATCAGACTCAACCGGCAAATTCAAATCATTGTTGCTGAAATCGGGAAACACACGCCATTTGAGCGGGCTACAAAATCTCCGTGATCTTGTTGATGGACCAGACCCGGACGCTGATTTCCCGCAGCCCGGAGCCGCAGTATTCGCAGAATTTGCTGCCGAGACGGGTCACCGGCGCGCCGCAGTTGGGGCAGGTGAGCCCCACCGCGGTGGCTCCGTCCTGCAGCAGGGCTGCATCCTGTATGTACACCAGCTCCGTGTTGTATTTGGTCTGAACCCTGCGCTCCCGGCTGCCGCTCACCAGCTCCCCGGCGGCGTTCTCCGTGTAGTGCAGGCAGCCCACCGCGGACTGCACGAGAATCGCACAGGTGCCGCCCTCTTTCTGATAGTGGGCGATCTCCGTCTGGTGTACAGTGATATTCCGGAAATACTCCCGCTGCCCGCTGCCCTTTAACTCCGCCACCTTGAATCCGATCTGGCGGCGCAGCTCCTCAGAGGCGTCCACCAGCAAGGCCTCGTCCAGCGCGTCGATGGCCCGAAGCGCGGACTTCACCATATTTTCCGTCTTCTGCTGGAACTCCTTCCAGTTAAATTCCGGAAAATCCCGTTGAATCTGAGGCAGAAATACCTTGGTCATGCCGGAGACGGACTTGGGCGTCTCCTCCAAGCGGTCCGCCTGCTGTTCCAGAACCTTTCCCAGAACCCGGGCGCTGTAGAGAACGGCCCTGATCTTCCGGCGCAGAAAACAGAATCCCCAGATTCCGAGAACCGCCCCAAGGGCCACAAGGACCAGGGTGAACGAATGTTCCATGTCTTACCTCCTAATGGATTGTTTTTGCCGCCCTTGATCCCCGGCTGCCGGAACGGTCAGGGGCAAAACGGGAATTTACCCGCCCGGCGCAGTTCCTCCTCATAAAATCGGATGCAGTTCTCGTAAGCTGTGCGGTTAAATGCGTATCCCGTATCCTTAAGCCACCGTATATGCCGTTCATCCTGGCAATAAGGCAGCGTGTAGTTCATTCTGCGCCGGTAAAGCTCCTCGTCCCAATGTTCCGAGATCCAGAGGCGCCAGTCCCGGCTGCCCACCTGCTCCAGGGCGATGTTGTCGCCGTACCTGGCCCAGTCATCCTCTGTGTATGCCTCCAGGCACAGGATTCCGGAAACCATTTCCCGCCCGGGATCCCATTCGCTGTGATCCACATACCCAATCCGGTCCCAGAACACGGCGCCGCCCTGTTTGCGGACCGCCACCACGATCACAATGCAGCTCAGGTCCAGATCGTCCTCACAGACCAGAATTGGCAGATTCACCTGCTCCTCCTGCCATAGCAGCTGATGGATGTACCGGACCTCGCCCCGGTTTTGCATCCCGGGCCCCCAGGCAGGGCAGAGGCCGTTTAAAGACCTGAACCGTTTCAGATCGTTGTCCCCGTTCTCCTGAACAAAGCGGTCCGTCAGCTCCGCAACGGAGATGCCGTCCACCAGGAGATAGTGCTCCTCATAGCCATAGGGCGTAGTGACCGGGGATACTGTGATTTCATTGTACCTTATCTCCATGGCCCTACTCCCGCACCTTGGCGGCAAGCTCTTCCACGGTGAGGGCGAGCACCGCCGTCCGGCCCAGAGCTGCGTCCGGGAACTCCCAGTCCGTCTTTCCCGTATAGTGCTCCATGATGCAGGTCAGGGCCCGCCGCTTCTCTTCTGGGTCCGTCAGCTCCCGGACCGTGCCGGAACCGATGACGCTTTGGTAGCGGAAGGAGTAGGAGCAGGCCGCGTCTCCCTCGTGCAGCTCATGGGCTGTGTCCAGCTCAAAACCGGCGGTCCCGTTTCTGCGCGCCAGGTCCATTTTCCGGCCTTCCCGGGCGCCATGGAAATAGAAGATCCGCCGGCCGCCCTCCCGGGCGTATCCGAAGTTGAGGGGTACGATATAAGGCCGCTCCCCGTCCACAAAACCCAGACGGCAGACCTGGCAGGAACCAATCAGCGTATCGATGCGCTCCTGATCCGTGAGTTCATGTTCGTTTCTTCGCATATGTACGTTCTCCTTTTGTTTGGCCGGAAATGCGCCGGGCCGTTGGATTGCGGCTCCATTTGATACCGCCCGTCAGCGCGTTCCCGTCCCGCCGCCGTCCAGATAGTTCATGCGCCGGAAGCTGCCCTCGTCGAATCGGTACTCCGGCGTCGCAAAGGGATAGGTGACCTCTTCCACGTAGTACCAAGGGTCCTCCCGGTGAAGCGGATTGTTCAGCACGTGGAACTGCTGGGCCGGCATATAGCTCTGGGCCAGCAGAAACGCCTTTCGCCCCTGTCCGTCCTCGCAGACGTCCGCCACCATCACCACATGGCCAGGGCTTCCGCCTCTCAGAAACACGTCGCCGATCTGAACGTCCCCGATGTCGGCGGGCCTGGATTCCTCCCACATGGACAGGGTGCTGGAATAGGAAAACGCGATAAACAGATAGCGCTCAAATGCCTCATAGGAATCGTCGTAGGAGGCGCTCTGGCTCCAGCTCACCGAATTTCCGTTCACCTTCACTCTCCCGCCGTCCCGGTAGGTGGGGTAATCGAACCAGAAGCCGTTCACAAAATGGAACCCGATCTTTTCCGGCTGTCCGGAATGCCAAAAATATTCCGCGTACATCCGCATCACCGAGTCCGCGCACTGCTGTACATCCCCGCTCTCCAGAACCGGCATGGCAAACACTGCCGCGGCCGCTTCCTGGTTTCCCTTTAAGCGCCCATCGTAGAGATGGACCGGCTCGCCGTCCGGCAGCAGGGAGAAATTCCGCACAAAGCTCCCGAAGCTCCCTTCCTCCTGGTGAACTCTGGAAAATCCCTCCGGCGCCGGGAACCGGCTCTCCAGCGTGGTCCCGGCCGGGTTGATGGCCCAGGTATGTCCCGGCCCTCCGGTCTCCTCCGCCTGCGTCTCAGTGGTGAGTGGACGCGCCTCGCGGCTGTTCTCAGTCGAGAGAACGGTCTGCTCCAAGGGGTTACCGGAAGCGGTACGCTCTCCCGCGCTTCCTCCCCCCGCGCAGCCTGCCGCAGCCAGCGCTGCGCACATAACAACGATCAAATATCCATACCGTCTCATCGCTCACTTCCTTTCCATCCCGTCTCGGGTCTCTGCTCTGAGTTTGCCGTATCAGCGGAATCTCCAGCGCAGGCTGTAAGCCGAGATCCAGGTGCCGACCCCGGGCGGAAATTCCTCCACCCCCTCCGTGTCGGCAAAAAACACCTGCCCATCCGCAACGCGGAGGCTAACCCCATACAGATCCGACATGTAGTTGTCCTCTGCCGGTCTCAGATTGAGGGCGGTCACTCCCTCGAACACAAGCTCCACTCCCGGGCTCCACTGGCAGTCAAATTCCATGGTCACCCGGCGGATGTCATCCACCGGACATACGGTACCGTCCTCGTTGGCGTGTGCACCGCTGACATAGGAAAGCTCCCGCAGCAGGCTGTCGTGAAACCCCCAGACCTCCTTTAGCAGGTACTCGGCATCCCCGGGAGTTTCCACATAATTCCAGCCCGGCTCGTCGCTGGTATAACATCTGCCCTCAAAGGGGCTTCCCTCTACGGGCACGGACTCTCCCCGCAGCAGGCGGCACAGCAGCTCCCGCTGCTCAAACAGCCAGGGAACGCCTATGTACTCGAAAAATTTCGTCTCCCCCGGCAGTTCCCGCTCAAAGCCCGGCATCCGCACCGAACCCCCATCCGACCTGTGCCATATCCAGTCCGGGGAATTCCCCGGCACAATCATGTTGATCAGAACCGGGTGCCCCTGGGCTTCCCGGTCCAGATAGTCGAAAAACCTCATGCTGCCGCCGTTTTCACCCGGCATCCGCACCAGGCGGCGCTCATACCATCCCGTGTTGACCAGGGCGTAGACCTCGGATTTGAAGTAACGCCCCGTCTCCTTGTCCAAAACGCGTACCTTCACTGCAATTTCTCCTCCGCTCCCGGCTCTCCCGTTCGTCTGCCGGGAATCAGCTTGCCCTGGGCGATAACCTTTGCCACGTCGTAGAAAGACTTCACGCTGTCCTCAGGACCGTTTTGGATGCACTTCTCCGCTTTTGTGATGGGGGACATCTGGTTCCTGCCGTCCTTTGCAAGCACCGGAAGGCTGTTTTCCGTGAGTGCCCACCGGTATCCCAGGTCCGCCAGTCCGTTTCGCAGCAATGTCTCGCCCAAGTAAGTCCCGTACAGCACCGCCTGATTCCAGATTTTCTGGTCATCCGGTCCATTTTCCCGGAAATAGCGCGCATACAGCTCCAGGATTCCCTCCAAAACTTCGATACTCCCATCGCTGTAATCCAGGCTGCGCCCCAGCCTGGACGCCTGATCCTCCGCAGACCTCAGGATCGCTTCTTTCTCAAAAACTCCCATCCTGTTCCTCCTTTGTATTGCAGACGCAGGGGCAGGTCCTGCTCCCGCTCTCTACGATACGAACCGGTAGCTCCCGTCCCCGTCCGCCTTCAAGCCCGTGGAGAAGAACTCCTTCGCCGCCCGGATCAGATACTCCGTGTCCAAAACTCCCCCGGTTTCATAGGGCGAGTGCATGGCCAGCTCCGGCAGCCCGATATCCACGGTGTTCAATGCCACATGGGTATTGGAAATATTTCCCAGTGTCGAACCGCCGGCCATGTCGGAGCGGTTGGTGAAGGTCTGCACCGGAACGCACGCCTTCTCGCAGATCGAGCGGAACACAGCCGCCGATACCGCGTCCGTGGTGTACTTCTGGTTGGCGTTGAACTTGATCACAATACCGCCGTTTAAGTACGGACGGTTGGTGGGGTCCGCCTTGTCCGTGTAGTTTGGATGCACGCCGTGGGCGTTGTCCGCGGAGACCATAAAGCTGGAGGCCAGGGCGGTCAGATACTGCTCCTCCGTCCGGCCCAGCGCCGTGTTCAGCCGCTTTAATGTATCCAAAAGGAAGGTGGATGCCGCGCCCTGCTTGGTGGTGCTGCCCACCTCCTCGTTGTCCAGCACCGCGTGGACGGACACGCTGTGAGGATTACCGCCCGCCAGGAAGCCTTCCAGGGAACCGAAGGCACACTGAAGGTCGTCGATGCGGCCGCAGGAGAAAAATTCCTCCCCGGCGCCCCAGACCGAACCCTTCATCCGATTGTACAGGTACAGGTCATGGCCCAGAATGTCTTCCTCCGCAACGCCCGCGCTCTGTGCGACGGTTTTCATCAGGGTGCCCGCCGCAGCCTCGCCGCCGTACAGGGGCAGCATGTCGGACTGGGCGTTGTAGGCGTAGCCGTCGTTGACCTGCCGGTTCATGTGGATGGCCAGGTTGGGGATCATGACCAGGTCGCGGTCAACGTTCACCAGCTTCGTCTGAAGGCCGTCCGCGGTCCGCACCACCAGCCGCCCGGCGATGGACAGGGGCCGGTCGAACCAGGGCGCGCAGAGCATACCGCCGTATTTCTCCACGTTCAGCTTCACATAGCGGCCTTCCACCTTCATTTCCGGGTTCTCCTTAATCTTGAACGTGGGGGAATCGCTGTGGCTGGAAATGATCTGGAATCCGGTAAAATCCTTTCCTGGCACCCGGAACGCGATCAGCGAGGACATGTTGCGGGTGACAAAATAGCGCCCTCCGGCCTCTATGCTCCAGCAATCCGCCTCCTTTAACTCCTCAAACCCCTCGCCGCGAAGGCGCGCCGCCATATTTTCCACCGCGTGGAAGCTGGTGGGGCTGTTCTCCAGGAATGTCAGCAGCTTCTCCGTGATATCTCTCGTGTTTACTCTCTCATCCATTTGTCAACTCTCCTTTTATTTCCGCAACTGCAGCGCGCCAGGGTCCGGAGTTCCTGAGTCTGACGGCCGCCCGCGGAGTATTCGTCTCTGCTCACAGCGGACGGGACCGTCATGTTTCCGCCCCGGCCGGTTTCAACGCCTCTCTCTACCCC
>OLPX01000692.1_pt1 | contig 29057 bp, 28 predicted proteins | sample 1672491 | NCBI WGS metagenome assembly OLPX01 (sample SAMEA3136692, study PRJEB25190) | human gut metagenome | biome: human gut; feature: human-associated habitat; material: faeces | place: Austria | collected 2013 | reverse complement strand
CGGTACGCACGGTGGTGTGAGAGGACGGGAGTTAATCACTCCCTCCTACTCGATTTTAGAGCTCGTCATCCTCTTTCAGGATATGGTTTACCTCTTTCAGACCGATTCCACAGTCTCTGGCAATCTGTTCCGGCGCGCAGCCGCTTGCCGACAGGCGGAGAATCCGTTTGGTCAGAGCAATACCGCGTTCCATGCCCTGTCCGATGCCCTGTTCAATTCCACGCTCTACTCCCTGTTTAAACCCATCCTCAACTAACATCTTGCCAAGTCTCGTCATCGCAATCATCTCCTTTACTCGTTCCAGTTCCCGGGCGTTCAGAAATTTGTCTGCAAAGGTATACAGAACGGCCTGCATTTTTTCCATCTCCAGCTCTGTTACGGCGGATTCTTCTTTTTGAAGAATTTTCAGGCTTTTTACAATCCGGTCCGTGGCGCTCAGCCGGCCGGACATCAACGGTGTGAGAAGCAGCGGTACCAAATCCGCTTTCCGCAGCTTCTCACCGCGTTCCTGCTTTTCTTTTAGCTGGGAAAATACGATGTCTGCATCCTGGTCCTGCATTCGGATGGCGCGCACCCGGTAAACGTTGATTCCTTCTGCCAGCTCCGTTTTAAGCCGCTCCACCCGGGAGGAGCAAATGACGCAGGTCGTGACCGCTACTTTGTGGGCGCGGCTGGTTGCGGCCTCATATTCCCGAAAACGCCGCAGGTCCTCCAGGGTGATGGAATCGCTCTCAAACTCCAAATGTACCCATCCGTTGTCCGCCATCACATAGTTAAAGTCCTGGTACATCTGACGTGCTTCCAGCTTTACCGACTCCGTAGGAGCGATCAGCGCAATGGCTCCGGAGATTCCCATTAACGGCATCAATTCCTCGCCAAAATACTGGGCCGCCGTCTTTAGCGCCAGATCTTCGTGATGAATCTCCTGTTTTTCTTTTTCCACACAGCCTCCTTGTTCTGCAAGCTGCGCGCAAACTCCTATCTACATTATAACAACGATTCCTGCACCAGGCAACCGGCTCTCGCGTTATTTGAATTGAAGATTGTCTCTCAACTGATTTTTCGTCCGATGCGGACGTGATTACCGACAGCCGCCGTTTGCGGCAAATTGAATGTAAAACGTGAAATACAGATTGGTTATGGTTCCGGCGGATAGGCGCTTGCACGCTCCCCGGCGCCCGGTGTTTCTCCAATATAGCACAGAAAACACCGGATGACAATACCATTTTTACTCCTTCACCGCGATCAGTATCCCTGCGGAAATGACCACGGCCCCGATCACAAATCCGGTGGTGATCTGCTCGTGAAGCAGGAGCACGCCAAGAACCGCAGAGGTCAGCGGCTGCAGGGGGTATAACATGGAGCAGGTGCCTGCGCTCAGGAGCTGAAGGGACTTGTTCCACAGCGTGTGGGCCAGGGCCGTGCAGATTACCGCCAGGTAGATGAGGGACAGCACGGCGGGAAGGGTGAAACGGCAGGGCGTTGTGCACAGCTCCCAGATGGAGGCCGGGATATTGAAGCAGAGGGCAATGGCCATGCCCACAAAGGCGATTTGGATGGGATCGTATTTGCCCGCCACCTTGCGCACCATCACTGAGGAGACGGACCAGAAGGTGACGGAGCAGATGGAGGCGGCGATGCCCGCCAGGCTGAGTTCTCCGCCGCCGACGCCGAGGATGGCGTAGACGCCCGCCACGGAGATAGCGATGCCCGCGATCCGGCGCAGCGATACGCGCTCTTTCAGGACAAGGGCCGCGATGAGCGGAATAAACACGGGATTTAAGGCGTTGATCAGGGAGGCCAGGGAGGCGTCCAGCAGGTTGGTTCCGATCAGCTGAAACCCGATGGATACAAAGTATCCCACGCCGCCGATGATGATGAAGTATTTCCGGTCCGCGCGCTCAATCTTTTTCATACCCTTTTTCTTCAGGATCACGTAAAGGATCAGCACGGAAAGGGCGTAGCGCCCTAAGAGGACCGTCAGGGGCGGGATCACAGCCAGCGCGTATTTTGCCACCACGTAGATGCTGCCCCATATGATAAATGTGATTACCAGATAGATGTAGCCCAGTCGTTTTTGATTCATATTCCCTACCATTCTTTCCTGGGATTTTATGTAAATACCCGCGGCCTTCCCGCGGCCGCACGCCACTCATCATAGCACACTTTTTTTCAACAGACAATATGCTGCGGACGGGAATTTGACGGGTACCCGGCAGAAATTTAGCGGATGGGAGCCGGCGTTTTAGCAGCCGGGCGGATGTGGTATAATATGAAACCACCGTATAATTGCAAAAACAACCACAGACCGCCGGAGCGGCCGCCGTCCACCCCGGCGGATTTTGGCGTTCCCTGTAAAGCGCATACCCTGTGCGTTTTGGGTAATATAGTGCAATTTGTTTCGCGATCTCAGTGAAAATTATTGAACTTGATAAACAACGGAAATTTATAGATAATATAGCCAGGTAAAAACATATGAATATTAGACAAAAATACGAATTGAAAATGTTGGCGGTTGACGGATATGTCAACATGACCAAAGTGGCGGAGATGTTTTCTATCAACCTGCGCACGGTGCGGTACGACATTGGAATTTTGAACGAGTTCCTGCTGCGGGAACTGGGGCGGGAGTGCATTTTCGTAACCAACAAGACGGCTCAGGTGGACGGGAATGTGAAGGAACAGCTGGCCGGTCTGGCCGAGGTGGGGGTGAAGGATTTTTACACCGACCGTCTGACCGGCGAGGAGCGGATGCTTTTGATCGTGTTTGACCTGTGCTGGTCCAACGGCTACAGCACCATCCAGGACATTGCGGACAAATATTTTGTCAGCCGGACCACGGTAAACGCGGATATGGTGGCGGTCAAGGAGTATTGCCGGAAAAACGGCATAAATCTGATCAGCCAGCGGGGAAAAGGACTCTGCATCGACGCGGACGAGGTGGGCAGACGGAAATATCTCTCCAAGGTGATCCGGGATTTCACCGCGCTGACGGGGGACCGCACGGACTGTGACCAGTCTATTTACGCCCAGTGGTTCGAGGAGGACGGCCTGAACAAGATCAAGGCCATTGTCACGGACGTGGAGGAGGCGTTTGCAACGTACCTGGACGATATCGCTTACGAGGCGCTGGTGATCCACATCGCCCTGTCCATCAAGCGTTTCCGGCTGGATGAGGAGTACGGTGAGCCTAAGGCCGCGGATCGGATTGAGCGGGACAGCCTGCAGTATCAGATGGCCCTGGAGATTGTGCGGCGCGTGAACGAATGCTTTCGAATACGTCTGCCGGACGCAGAGATATCCTATGTGGCGGTCCACATGGGCGCCAAGTCCAGCGCGATCACCAAACAGGAGGCAAGCGGGGACGTGCTGCTGGAGTTTTACTGCATCAAGCTGATCGCAGGCGTGAGCAAACGGATCGGTTATGATCTGACCAGCGACGACCGCCTGTACGAATTTCTGATCCAGCACATCAGCGCCTGCACCTACCGGACCAAAAACGGGATGCTGCTGGAAAATCCGCTGAAGGACGAGCTGATTCACAACTATCCTGAACTGTACGGAGCCATTAAGGACACGTTTCCGGCGGTGGGAGAGCTGAATCTTATCGTGCTGACGGACGATGAGATCGCCTACATTCTGCTCCATTTTGCGGCGGCGATCAACCGGAGAAAGCAGAACGCAGAACGTCTGGTAAACGTGGTGGTGGTCTGCGCCACGGGGATTGGCACCGCAGAGCTGGTGGTGACCGGACTTAACCGGAACTTCAAACTGAATATCAGGGGCACGGTGGCCCGGCATCAACTGGAAAAGTTCCTCAAAAAAGAGGACGTGGACCTGATCATTACCACGGTGCCTTTGCAGACCAGAAAGACCTTTGTGAAGGTCAGTCCCCTGCTAAAGCGGGACGATATTGTCCGGGTCAGCAAACAGCTGCTGGACATGGGATTTAACATTGAGCGCTCCGTGACCGCCCGGGAAGGGGAGAGCGCCACGGCCAAACGGCTCAGAGAGCTGTTGGAGCGGTATGCCGCCAAAGAGGACGAGGAAATCCTGCTGGGGGAGATCGGCAGGTTGCTCCAGGATAAAAATAATAATAGGGTTGAGGGAAAATATATGCTGAGTGAGTTGATCAATGAGACGAGCATCCGCCTGGGCGTGGAGTGCGGTACCTGGGAGGATGCGGTGCGGGAATCCGGGAAAATCCTGGTGGAAAACGGGGATATCACGGAGGAGTACATACAGGCGGTGATTGACAATGTAAATGAGGTTGGTCCGTACATTGTCATCACCAAAGGGGTGGCGCTCCCGCACGCCACCAACAAAATCGGGGTAAATCGCACGGCGATGTCTTTTATCAGCCTGAAAACCCCGGTGAATTTCGGTAGTAAGGCCAACGACCCGGTGAAATATGTGTTCATGCTGGCGACCATCGACGCCAATTCCCATCTGGGAGCGCTCCAGGATTTGGCGGAATTTCTGGGAAGAAAGGAGTTTATAGAAACCCTGGGAGCGGCCAGGGATGCCGGCAGCATTGTATCATATATCAAAGAAAACGAAACGAATAACCAATAGGAGGGATTTTGATATGGAAACAAAGAAATGTTTGATTATGTGCCGCACAGGCATGGGCAGCTCCATGATGCTCAAAATTAAGGTGGACAAGCTGATCGACAAGAACGGCTACCCGATGGATGTGACCCACGACGCGTTCAGCGGTTTTGCGGGCCAGCAGAACGTGGACATCATCATCACCATGGAGGACCTGATCGAGGAGTTTAAAAATTCCAAGGCTTACGTGATCGGGGTGAAGGACATCATGGACATGAACTTCCTGGAAGGGGAGCTGAACAAGTATTTTGAGTTGGAAAAGGCGAAAGAAAACCGGTAACATTCAGAAAAAGGGGGATTAAAAAATGGCAGTATTGCAATTTGTGGTTTATGACATTTTAGGTGAAGCGTCGCTTCTGATCGGACTCATGGCCATGGTGGGCCTGCTGATCCAGAGAAAACCCGCCGAGAAGGTGATCGCAGGAACCATCAAGACCATCGTGGGCTTCCTGATCTTCGGAATCGGCTCCTCGGCGGCACAGGGGGCGTTAAACGGATTCCAGTCCCTGTTTGTGACGGCCTTTGGCCTGGAGGGTGTGACTCCGATTTCCGAGGCCATTACAGCCCAGGCCCAGACGCTGTTCCCGATGGTGATCGCGCTGATCATGGTGGGCGGCTTTGTCTGCAACCTGGTCATCGCTAAGCTCACCAAGTTCAAGTACATTTTCCTGACCGGCGGGCACAGCCTGTTCCTGTCCGCCCTGCTGGCGATTCTGCTGAAGGCTCTGGGGCTGTCCGATGTGGCGGCGATCCTGATCGGCTCTGTGATCCACGGCTTTGCGGCCGCTCTGTATCCGGCCATTGCCCAGAAATCCATGAACGCCGTTACCGGTACCGACGAGATCGCCATCGGCCATTACTGCACTCTGGCCTATGCGTTTTCCGGCTGGCTTGGAAGCAAGGTGGGCGACCCGGAGGACAGCACGGAGAAGATCAAGCTGCCCGGCTGGCTGTCCATGTTTAAGGATTACATCGTTTCTGTTTCCCTGTCCATCGGCGTGATCTATTACATCGCGGCGGCGGTTGCGGGCAGAGAAGCGGTTGAGGCCATTTCCGGCGGTACCCATTGGCTGATTTTCCCCTTGATGCAGACGCTGACCTTCACCGGCGGCCTTTACGTGATCATCACCGGCGTCCGCCTGTTCCTGGGTGAGATCGTTCCGGCGTTCGTGGGTATTTCCGAGAAATTCATCCCCGGCGCAAAACCGGCTCTGGACTGCCCGGTTGTGTTCCCCTACGCCCCCACGGCTACGGTTTTAGGCTTTATTTCCGCCTATGCGGCCGGCCTGATCTGCATGTTTATCATGGCCGCGCTCCACACGGTGGTTATGATCCCGGTGGCGATCCCGTTCTTCTTCATCGGCGCTACCGCGGGTGTGTTTGGAAATGCCAGAGGCGGCTGGAAGGGCTGCGTGCTGGGCGCCTTTGTGACCGGCGTACTGATTTCCGTAGGCCCGGCCATCATTTACCCGATCATGCAGAGCGTGGGCTTAAACGGCACCAGCTTCCCGGAAACGGACTTCAACCTGATCGGTATCTTCTTTAACTTTATCGGAAAGGCCCTTGGCAAGTGGTAATGGAGGAACATGAAATTATGACGGACATAAAGCAGCTGAAACTGACGGCGAACCGCAACCGTAAACGGATTGTGGAGATGGTATACCAGGCCGGTGTGGGCCATGTGGGCGGGGCCCTCTCCGTGATCGACCTGCTCACGGCCATCTACGAGCTGGAAGTGGATTTTAATGAGGAAAAACGGACCCGCGTGGTACTGTCCAAGGGGCACGCCACGCCCGCCCTCTACGCGGAGCTGGCCCAGAAGGGGATCATCGACGAGAAGGATTTCCCCACGTTCCGGCAGATCAACTCCAGGCTTCAGGGCCACCCCTACACCTGCGACATTCCCCAGGTGGACGCCACCACGGGACTGCTGGGCCAGGGTTTTTCCACGGCCCTGGGCATGGCCCTGGTCAAGAAGCGCGAACAGGATCCCCACCGGGTGTACGCCATCGCGGGGGATGGGGAGACCCAGGAGGGGCAGATTTGGGAAGCCCTGATGATGGCCGCCCATTACAAGGTGGACAACCTGGTATACATATTCGATTACAATAAGCTCTCCTCCGGTCATCCCACCAACGAGGTGATCAACCTGGAACCTCTGGCGGACAAGCTGGCGGCATTTAACTACCACTTGATCGTGATAGACGGAAACGATATGGAGCAGGTGGTGAACGCCCTTAAGGAGGTCGGGACCGTGAGCGGCCGTCCGGTGGCCATTGTAGCCAACACCGTCAAAGGAAAGGGTGTCAGCTTCATGGAAAACGTACCCAAGTGGCACTCCAGTGGCCTGACGGACGCGGAATACGAGATTGCTATGAGAGATTTAAGCGCCAGGGAGGAGGAGATTTGCAATGAGTTATGACACAATCACCCTGAGGGAGCTGGTGGGCGGCGTTCTGGTGGAAGCCGGAAAAGAGCACAAGGATATCTACGTCATTGACAGCGACCTGGCCAAGTCCACCACCACCAACCAGTTTGAGGAGGTTTTCCCGGAGCGCTTTGTGGAGACGGGCATCGCGGAGCAGAACGCCATGTCCATTGCCGCAGGTATCGCGACTGAGGGGAGAATTCCATTTTATGTAAATTTCGCCATCTTCGTGTCGGGAACCTGCTGGACCCAGCTGCGTCAAATCTGCTACGCCAATTTAAACGTAAAGCTGATTGCCACCCACCCGGGAATGGACGGCGGCTACGACGGGGCCACCCATCACGCCAATGAAGACCTGGCGCTCATGCGGGTCCTGCCCAACTTAAAAATCCTGGCGCCCAGCAACCCGGACGAGCTGAAGGCGGCGGTACGGATCGCCATCGCCCACCAGGGCCCGGTATACATCCGCTGCGTGCGGGACGCCGTGCCAAACCTGCCGGCAAAAGAAGCGGTGCAGATGGGAAAAGCGGTGGTCGTGGAGGACGACGGCAACGATTTCGCGCTGATCTACGAGGGATCCGCCACGGAACTGGCCTTTAAGAGCTTTGAGGCCTGTCGTGAAAAAGGGAAAAAAGGAAAATTGATCAATCTATTCTCCGTCAAACCGGTAGACCGCGATCTGATCCGGCAGACCGCCGGAACCGTGGAGCGCATTGTGACCATTGAAAACCATTCGGTGATCGGCGGGCTGGGAGGTCTGATCGCGGAGACGGTCTGCGACATGCCGGGTCACGCGCCGGTGCTGCGGGTGGGCGTGGAGGATGTATTCACGGAATCCGGGCCGTCGGGGCTGGTGAAAGAGAAATACGGGTTGAATGTGGAACATGTTTTGGAACAATTAGGGTATTGATAGAGAATGATGGCTGCTGTGCAGCTGCCGGGAACCATATTTCTCCCCCAGAATTCCAATACACTTTAGCAAACAGGAAAAGAACCAGGCGCTGATAACCTGGTTCTTTTCCTGATGTTTTAATTATGATCCCACAGACTGTTATTGCGGGTAAACCAGGACACAGTTTTCAATATCGTCCGCTTCATGATCAGAAATATAGATTTTGGCCGATTTGGACAGATCATTACCCCTAAATTTCTCCATTTGAAGTATGTTTAAAACGGCAGGCCAATTCTCACCAGCATCCTCTGTTTCCAGCCAAATCCCCATTAAAGGCCCTGGTTTATGTTCCTCAGTATCGATGTAGTCATATCCGTTGTCCCGGATGCCATCATTTGTTAATTCTGCGATACGATCCGGAACACGGTAACGCAAATCCAAGTCCGGATTCGCAAGTTCTCCAGGATCTAACACAATAATGATTGTCTGCATAATCCCCTCCTAAACATGAAATATTGTCATCAAATTATATCACGAATCAGCAGGAAAATATAGTTGCCAGACAGATCAAGTGTTCATAATGTCTATGAATCAGAGCATTATTGATTCAATGCAGCTTGTGTTGGAACGTTTACAGGAGGTATAATAAAGCAGAAACCATATGCCGCCGAATTACAAAGCCGCAATTAAACAAAACCAGGAGGAACCCCGTCATGACGCCCCAAGAATTTTTAACCATCCTATCAAGAGCCGCAATTCTAAAAACCACAACCCGCCACTGCTACACGCAGGAAAACCGCAAAGAGAGCGTAGCGGACCACAGCTGGCGCATCGCCCTGATGGCCATGCTCTTGTCCGGCGAGCCGGAATTTCAGGACACGGACATGAACAAAGTCGTCCGCATGTGTCTGATCCACGACCTGGGCGAAACCTTCACCGGCGACATCCCCAGCTTCGAAAAAACCGACCAAAACGTCCAGACCGAGGACGCCCAATTCCTCACCTGGGCCAGCACCTTCCCCTCCCCCCAGCGCCAGGAATGGCTCTCCCTCCTGGACGAAATGGAAAAATTACAAACCAAAGAAGCGAGAACCTACAAAGCCCTGGACAAGCTGGAAGCGCTCATATCCCACAACGAGTCCGACCTCTCCACCTGGCTCCCCCTGGAATACGACCTCCAACTGACCTACGGCCAGGAAAACGTCAAATTCTCCCCCTATCTGACCGCCCTGCGCAAATGCATCGACCAATGGACCCTCGCCAAAATAACCCCTTAATCTAAGCCCACAACGCAGCCTCTTTTTTCCCACTCCCACAAAACCCCAGCAACCGCCCCAAAACCTCAGCTTCAGGGGAACGGGCGGGGGAGGCGGCGGATGGAGGGGTGACTTTTAGGAGGCTCGCAGCCACTTAGCGGAAAGGCGGGGCAAAGCGGGAGGCAAAATCAGGCGCTCAACGCCTGATTTTGAGCGGTTATGGAGGAAAAGTGCTTCAGCAGTTTTCCGGAATTGGAGCGGTCCCCCGTTTTGCCCCGCCTTTCCGCTTAGTGGCTGCCGCCGAGTAAACCGGAACCCCTCCATCCGCCGCCTCCCCCGCCCGTTCCCCTGAATCGGAACCCTCCGCGCGGTTGCGTCCCTTTTGCGTCCCTCCCCCTAATTTTCATTGACTTTTCCCTCCCAATGGTCTACCATAACCTTAAAAGAAAACGTAAGGAAAACCACATGCAAAACAAACTGGGCAACCCGAAAGAAACAATCGAAATCATACAGAAATACCAATTCGTATTCCAGAAAAAATTCGGACAAAATTTCCTCATCGATCCCCACGTACTGGACAAGATCATTACCGCCGCGGGCATCGGCCCGGAAGACTGCGTGCTCGAGATCGGTCCGGGCATTGGCACCATGACGCAGTATCTGGCCGAACATGCCCGCCAGGTGATCGCTGTGGAAATCGACGCCAACCTGATCCCCATACTGGGCGAAACGCTGAAAGATTACTCCAACGTCACCGTTATCAACGACGACATACTCAAAGTAGACATCAACCGTCTGGTGGACGAGCGCAACGGCGGCAAACCCATCAAAGTGGTGGCCAATTTACCCTACTACATCACCACCCCCATCATCATGGGTCTGTTCGAGAGCGGCGTGCCCATCGACAACATTACCGTGATGGTGCAGAAGGAGGTGGCCGACCGCATGCAGGTGGGCCCCGGCTCCAAGGACTACGGGGCGCTTTCCCTGGCGGTCCAGTATTACGCCAGCCCCTACATCGTGGCAAATGTGCCGCCCAACTGTTTTATTCCCCGGCCCAATGTGGGTTCCGCGGTGATCCGCCTGACCCGCTACAAGGAGCCGCCGGTGCGGGTGACGGACCCGGCGCTGATGTTCCAGCTGATCCGCGCCTCCTTCAACCAGCGGCGAAAGACCTTACAGAACGGGCTCAACAATTCGCCTGAGCTTACCTACACCAAGGAAAATATCGCCGAAGCTATCGCTGGTCTGGGTTTGCCGGCGTCCGTGCGGGGGGAAGCGCTGACGCTGGAGCAGTTTGCAGCGCTGGCCAATTATTTTACGGAACATTTTTAAAGCAGATGGAACCGTTCAGACATTCGGTATACCATTTTTTCCGCTGTCTGAATGGCTGCAAATATGGAAATACTCTGGATAGATTAACATAGCTGCATTTGCGGTTCTGCCGGTCCCCGGCGGAGCGGTACGGATTGCATAGGAAATCTGCCAGGCAGAGAAGGAAAATCGAACACATTGGAAAGGAAGAGAGCAAAGATGAAGAAAAAAGCAGGAAAAGTCATCGCAGTAGGCGCAGCGGCCGCAGCAGCGGGAGTGCTGCTGAAAAAGATGCGGGATGGACAGAAAAAGCAGGAGACATCCAGAATTGAGTCCATTGAGGAGGCGGTGATGAACAACCGCGACTACGGCGAGAAGCGGGCCTATCTGGTAGGCGGGGGGCTGGCCACCATGGCGGCGGCGGCATACCTGATCCGGGACTGCAAGTTCCCAGGCGACCGCATCACCATCTACGAGGGCATGCACATTCTGGGGGGCAGCAACGACGGGATCGGCGATCCGGAACACGGCTTTGTGTGCCGCGGCGGACGTATGCTCAACGAGGAGACCTATGAGAACTTCTGGGAGCTGTTTTCCTCCATTCCGTCCATCCGCCAGCCCGGACGCAGCGTGACCGAGGAGATCTTAAACTTTGACCACGCCCACCCCACCTGCGCCAAGGCCAGACTGGTGGACCGTGACGGCAAGATCCAGGATGTGAAGAGTATGGGCTTCAATCAGGCCGACCGCAACGCGCTGTTAAAGCTGCTGTTGACCGACGAGAAGAAGCTGGACAACCTGACCATTCAGGATTGGTTCAAGGAGACGCCCCACATGTTCACCACTAACTTCTGGCATATGTGGCAGACCACCTTTGCGTTCCAGAAGTGGAGCAGCCTGTATGAGTTCCGCCGTTACATGAACCGTATGATTTTTGAGTTCAGCCGCATCGAAACCCTGGAGGGCGTGACCAGAACTCCCTTAAACCAGTACGACAGCGTGATCCGTCCGCTGGAGGCGTATCTGCGCAGCCACGGCGTGGTATTCAAGGAAAATACCGAGGTGACCGACATTGATTTCGCCGACGGCGCGGGCATCACGGCCAAGACCCTGTACCTGAAGAGCCGCAATACGGCGGCGGGCGAGGGCGAGCCGGAATACGTTATCTCCACCGTGGAATTAAACGACGGCGATCTCTGCATCATGACAAACGCCTGCATGACCGACAGCGCAACCCTGGGCGATATGCACACCCCGGCCCCCGCTCCGGTAAAGAAGCCTATTTCCGGCGAGCTCTGGGCCAAGGTTGCGGCAAAGAAGCCGGAGCTGGGCAACCCGGAACCGTTCTTCTCCAAGCCTCATGAGACCAACTGGCTCAGCTTTACCGTGACCTGCAAGGGCGACCAGCTCTTAAAGGTGATCGAAAACTTCACTGGAAATGTACCCGGCAGCGGCGCGCTGATGACCTTCAAGGATTCCAGCTGGCTGATGAGCAGCGTGGTGGCGGCGCAGCCCCATTTCGTGAACCAGCCCATGGACGAGACCATTTTCTGGGGCTACGGCCTGTATACCGAGGCCATCGGCGACTACGTGAAAAAGCCCATGAAGGACTGCACCGGCGAGGAGCTGCTGAACGAGTACCTGCACCACCTGCATATCCCGGAGGACCAGATCGCGGAGCTGATGAAGACCGTGGTCAATGTGATCCCCTGCTATATGCCCTATGTGGACGCGCAGTTTGAACCCCGCAAGTACACCGACCGTCCGCCGGTAGTGCCCACCGGCTCCACTAATTTCGCCATGGTCAGCCAGTTTGTGGAGATTCCGGACGATATGGTGTTCACAGAGGAGTATTCCGTGCGCGCGGCCAGAACCGCCGTGTACACCCTGATGGATGTGAACAAGCCCATCTGTCCGGTGACTCCCTACAACCGCGATCCCAAGGTGCTGATGAAGGCGCTGAAGAAGGCGTATCTGTAGGCAGGTATGTGGGTTTTGCCGCCGGATGAGCGCAAGGCCGCGTATATTTGTCCGAGTTATGAAAATCGTTAGAGCGCCCCGTATGGACGGGCAGAGCTGCCGCCGTTACCCACGGCGGACACGGCTTTGCCCGGTAGCGGCGCTCTTTTTCGCGTTCCGGATGATTGCAGGGACAGACCCGCGGCCGGTACGGCCCGCCGGCACCGCTTATTGCAGGACGAAACGCTGGCATCAGGAATTACGCTGTGGGGCACAGGAGGAAAGTAAATGATTTTTATCGGAGGAATCAGCCAGGGCCAGAAGATCCTGGACTATGTAAAAACCGTGATCTGCGACCGCTGTGGCCGTTATGGCCGCTTTCAGGTGGTGATGACCTACATGTATTTCAGCTTTTTCTTCATTCCGCTGTTCAAATGGAACCGGAAGTATTATGTGAAAATGTCCTGCTGCGGCACCGTCTACGAGCTGGACCCGGAGGTGGGAAAGATTCTGGCCCGGGGCGGACAGGTGGACATTGAACAAAAGGACCTGACCCTGGTGCAGGAGGGGAACGGCAGATACGACAACGGGTTCGGGAATCGGGTGAAGAAATGTCCGAACTGCGGGTATGAGACCCAGGAGGACTTTGAGTTTTGTCCGAAGTGCGGGACGAGGTTTTAGGCGGCGAGAATGTGATTTGAAAATCGGGGGAAAACGCTATGACGATCGTGCAGATGCAGTATTTCCAGGCAGTATGCAGATACGAGAACTTTACCAGAGCGGCGGAGGAGCTTCACATTTCCCAGCCCGCCATGTCCGCGGCCATGAAGGATCTGGAGAAGGAGTGCGGGGTGCCGCTGTTCGTCCGGGACAAGAATTCTCTGCGGGTGACGGACGAGGGGAAAATCCTGTTGGAGGAGGCCAACCTGGTGCTGGGGCAGTATCAGCAGATGAACGAGATCGTGCGGGATCTGGCGCTGACCCGGAATTATATGCGGGTGGGGCTCTCCACTCTCAGCGGAAACCAGGTATACCCGGAGATTCTGCTGGAATACCAGAAGCGGCGGCCCGGCGTGCAGGTGATGTCCGTGGAGGAGTCCACGCCCCGGCAGTTTGAGATGCTGGATGCGGGGCTGCTGGACGTGATTATTACGATCAAGCGGTTCGACCGGGAAGAGGAACAGAAAAAGTTTGAAAAGGTATACCATCATTGGCCCATGAAGCAGACACGGATGTGCTTCTGCGTGGGCAGGGAAAATTTCCTGGCAGGGGAGACATTTGTGACTCCTGAGCAGATGGTCACCCAGCCGCTGGTGCTGCTGAAGGAGAATTTCAGCCAGACAACGCGGATCAAGCAAATGTTCCGGGAAAGCGGCCTGGACTACCATGTACTTCACTATACCAATCAGATGTATACCGTGGAGCGGTTTGTGGAAAAGAACGTGGCGGCGGGATTCCTGCCGGAGTCGGTATCCCAGAGCAATCCGAAGATTGTGGGGATCCCTTATCGGGAAGGCAGCCGCGCTTATATCGAATTGTTCTGGAGAAAGGATCAGTTTTTGTTCCCCGTGGTGAAGGATTTTATTCGGGTGGCAAAGGAGCTGTATCCGAAGAAATGACAGGCTTGCGCCAGCGGCCCATTGCATTGAGCAATCGCCGGTGAGACGGATGAAAAAATCCGTTTCACCGGCTTTTTGCGTATAACGGAATCCGGAAGACATAGGCTGCCACAGAACGTACCCTCCCGGATAAACAAATGTTAGGCTGCCAAGGTTTTTCTGATTTTACAAACCTTCTAACCAAAATATATAATCATATTACACAAAGCACCAACAAAACGGACAACATGCACAATCCAATCGGCCGATGGAAGGTACATAAAGTTTGTAATCTGAAATGAATTGAAAATGGAGGAAACGAGATGAAAATCACTGGGATCGAACCGATTCTGGCAGGCGGCAGGTACCTGTTTGTGAAGGTACACACAGACGAGGGACTGATCGGGCTGGGAGAATGCGGCGCCTGGGCTTATCAGGAGGCCACGGTCAGCGTTTTAAAGCAGATGGAGAAAATGATCGTGGGCCAGGACCCGCTGCGGACGGAATTTATCTGGAATGCGCTGTCCAGGAATCTGCACTTCAGGGGATCTGTCACCCAGTCCGCGGTGTCGGGAATCGACATTGCGCTGTGGGATTTAAAAGGAAAATATTTCCAGATCCCATGTTATGAGCTGATGGGCGGAAAGGTTCGGGAGAAAATTAAAATTTACGTCAACGCCAGGGCGGGAGACGCCAAAGGGATGGCGGCGGAGGCGAAGAAGCTGGCGGACCAGGGCTTTCAGTCCATCCGGTTTTCCATTGGACACCCCAAGGATGAGAACGGGCGCTGCGGGGAGAATTTTACCAGCCTGGTGACCCGGGTGGAGGGAACCATGAAGGTGGTCCGTGAGGCGGTGGGCTGGAATGTGGACGTGGCCATCGAGTGCCACCGGGGAATGCGCCCGGCGGAGGCCATTGAGCTGGGCCGGGTGTTAAGGCCCTACCGCCCCTACTTTTACGAAGATCCCATCCCGGATAATCTGGAGGCCATGCGCCAGGTGATCCGCAGCTGTGATATCCCGGTCGCCACTGGGGAGCGTTTTATCAATCCGGCGGAGTTCGACTCCCTGATGACCACCACCGACGTCCGCTACATCCGCCCGGATATGTGCGTGGCCGGGGGACTCACCGCGGGCAAGAAGATTGCCGCGGAGGCGGAGGTGCGCGGGGTTTACGTCATTCCCCACAATCCGCTGGGCCCGGTATCCACTGCGGCCTGCCTGCAGCTGGACGCCTGCATTCCCAACTTTGAAGTGCAGGAATATCCCATGGCCAACGGCGTCTGCCGCCTGGACAAGGAGATGAAGACGCCCTTCCATGTGGAAAATGGATACATCACGCTGCCGGAAGGTCCGGGCCTGGGAATCGAACTGATCGATGACATTGACACTGTATTTCCGTTTAAGGGGAGCTACGGGGGGATCAATCTCCATGAGGACGGCTCCATCGTAGACCGATAATTTAAAGTGATAGAGGGGGACCAATGATATGACACCACAAATTACCATCGTTTTGATTATATTTCTGCTGTTTATTGCCCTGATTCTGTCGGGTAAGGTTAAAATCCACGTAGCGGCAATGATGATTCCCATTGCGCTGGAAATCACAGGGGTTCTGGATTTCAAGGCGGCCTGGGGCGGCATGCTCAACAGTTCCATCGTGATGATGGCGGCCATGTTCGTGGTAGGCGCGGCCGTGGGAAAGACCAGCATCGTGAGCCGGCTCAGCAAGACGCTGATCAAAGGCGAATCCTCGGATTTCAAGATTATGCTGGGCATCTCCGTTCCGATTATTTTACTCAGCTGCGTGGTTAACGCCACTGCCATTATGACCATCATGATTCCCATGATCGTGGGAATTTGCGCCGAGCAGAAACGGCCCCTCAGCAAATTTGTGTTCGCCTCCGCCTGCCTGGCGCAGCTGTGGGCCGGATTTATCCCCATCGGCGGAAACGCGGGCGGCTATCTGGCCCAGAACACCATCGTGGAGAACCTGGGCGGAACCGGCACATTTACCTATTTTACCAATATGATTGTCAAGATTCCGGCGATTATTTTCCTGACACCGGCGATCATCTGGCTGACCGTGAAAATGGCTCCGGACTTGGGCAACGTGCCCACCGCGGCGGAGGCGGGCGCTTCCTCCTCGGATACAGGCAAGAAGCGGGGCGGCACCATGACCCCGGGTCAGGAGAAGCTGACCGCAGTTATTTTCGGCGCTACGATTCTGGGCATCATGACCTGCGCCATCCTCAAGGTGAACACCTGGTATCCGGCCTGTGTGGGAGCAATGGCTCTGGTTCTGACCGGTGTGATCAATGACCGCGAGGCCATCAAGGCTATGAGCAATCCGGTTATTTTCATCACCATCGGCACCATGCCGCTGTCCACGGCTTTAAAGACCACCGGAGCGGACGTGCTGCTGGCAGACACCTTTAACAATCTGACCGGCAACATGAGCCCCTTTATGACCATGGTTTCCATGTACATCGTCTGCTTCGTGCTGACCCAGTTTGTGACCAATTCCGCGGTAAACAACGCCTTCAAGACCCTGGCGGCCCTGATCTGCGTGCAGAACGGATTTGATGCCCGCGCCCTGATGCTGTCCTGCCAGGAAGGCTCCAGCAACTGCTATCTGACCCCCATGGCGGCTCCGGCCATGACCATGGCCTACGAGGCGGGCGGCTATAAGATGAAGGATTACCTGAAAATGGGCTTTGTGCTCTGTATCATACGGTTTATCCTGTTTGTGGTGTATGTGCCGTTTGTGTTTCCGCTTCAGTAAATCTGGGAAAATGTTCGAAAAATGGGTATGTACTGAACGATAACTGAATATCATCCATAGCATTAGGCAGGGGATAAGCGCACTTATCTCCTGCCTGATTGTTTTACATTCTCTTTCACATATCTTACGAATTTCACTGCCCCATTGACAATATCGATATACGATAATATACTGAACTCACAAATATCGATATTCGATACACGGAGGTGGGAGATTATGCCGAGGGCAAAATTTCAGACGCTCACGGAGCAGATGTTTTATATTTTGCTCTGCCTTTACCAGGAGTGCTGCGGCATGGATATTATGGAGAAGGTGACTCGGATGACGGATGGGCGGGTCAGCGTGGGGCCTGGAACCCTGTACAATCTGCTGGAAAATTTTCTGGAGGCGGGCATGATCCGGGAGACGAAGGCCGAGGGCCGCAAGCGAAGCTATGTGATAACGGAGGCCGGGAAGAAGGCGCTGTGGGACGAGCAGCAGCGGCTATTGACTCTGACATCGGACTATGAACATTTTGCGGGACAAGGAGGGGATAGTTTATGAAAAATACTATGCGGCGAATGGAAAATATCACGTTTTACGATCCCGCGGGAATTGCCCGGCATCTGGAAAAAATGGCCGCCCGGGGCTGGATGCTGGAGAGCCGGACGAATTTCACCTGGCATTACCGGCGGATTACGCCGGCCAGGCTGCATTTTGCGGTCACTTATTTTCCGCAGGCCTCCGATTTCGACCCCGAGCCATCCGAACAACAGCGAATCTTTCGGGATTTCTGTGAAACGGCGGGGTGGAAGCATGTCGTTTCCTGGGCGCAGATGCAGATCTTTGTGAACGAGCGCGAAAATCCGGTACCCATGGAGACGGACGCCCTGGTGCAGGTGCAGACCATCCACAAGGCCATGAAAAAGAACTACCTGCCGTCGCAGCTGCTCCTGATGGCGGTTGCGCTGCTCAACGTCGCGCTGCTTATTTATACCCTGATCAGCAATCCCCTTTACGTTCTCAGCAGCAATACAAGCCTGTATACCGGCAGCTGCTGGACGCTTATGCTGGCTTTGTGCGGGATGGAAATTGGGGCGTATTATCACTGGTATCACCGTGCGAAGAAGGCCGCGGAGCAGAATGGGGAGTTTGTGGAAACCCGCAGATACCGGGGCGTTAAGCTGGTGATCCTGATCCTTATGCTGTGCGCCATGGCATTCTGGTTTTTGTCCATGACGGACGGGAAACAACGGATGATCGGAATCGCCGCGGTGTTGTATGTGGCGGTTCTGATGGTTATGGTCAATGGCGTGAAAGCGCTGCTGAAGCACAAAAAGGTGCGGGCGGGGATCAACCGCTCTGTGACAATCGCCTCCTGCTTTGTGTTATCCTTTGCCCTCATGGGCGGCCTTACCTATTTCGTAACCCGGTTCGTGGGAAGCGGAAGGCCGGAGAAGGAGCCTGTGGACGCCTATGAATTTCACGGCCAGACGTGGTACCTGTATGACGATCCACTGCCGCTGACCATAGAGGATATGATGGAGACGGACAGCAGCGGTTACTCCCGGGAGTGGACGGAGCGAAGTTCGGTCTTTCTGACTCAGTATGAGGCCAGGCAGAGGGGGAAGCTGGGGGAGAAGCAGCTGACGGATCTGGAGTACACCATCACCAGAGTCAGGGTGCCTGCCATTTTCGATTTCTGCCGGGACAGTATTATGAAGCGGTACGCGGACCGGTCGGGGGAGTACGCGGACTATTACCGCTACGAACCCCAGGACCCGACGCTGTGGGGCGCCAACGAGGCTTACCGCCGGTACAGCGGCGACACCGCTCTGGACAGCTATCTTGTGTGCTGGGGGGATAAAATTGTGGAGATCACATTTTACTGGGAAGCAAACGCCGGGCAGATTGAGATTGCGGCGGACAAGTTGAAAGACACGTGAGAGGAGGGGCGTTGACTGCGCCCCTCCTCCCCGATTCGGCGGACCCTGCCGTTTTGGCCCGGCCGCCTGTATTTTTATGCACCTTAATCGATGGCGGGGATTGAGTGGGTGTTTTCTTACTTATATAATATAAGCGCAATAAAATGCAGCGTATCCTGCCCCACATTCCGAATTCCGTGCCCTTCCCCATCCGGCGTGTACGCCACGTCCCCGGCATTCAGGGTCACGATATTCCCATTGTCCGAGAATTCCGCTGTCCCGCTGAGGATATAGTAGGTTTCGGATTCACCCTCGTGGACGTGGTAGCCGATGGAACAGCCCGGCTCCAGGGAGGTGTGCGCGAACACGCGTCCCTTGCTGTAAAGCTCTTCGGGACCGTTTAAGAGATTGCGGATCACCGCCTGGCCATTGCCGGAAAATATGCCGTTTTTGTATTCAATGCGTCTGTCATCACTTCTTCTAATCATGATTACCCCTCCTTTTTAATTGCATTATATACAAAATATAAAATAAAGTCAATTATATAAACGAATAATAGATAAAATATAAAAAATAATTGACGTTATAATAAAAAACGTATAATATAAAAGGGAGAAGAATTAAAACTTGACGAAGAAAGCTGGTGTGTTAGAATGGATATATCAGAAATGGAAAGGAAAAAGAAGATGGTAGGAGACCGGATCAGGCTGGGGCGCATGGCGAATGCCCTCTCTCTTCAGGAATTGTCGGAAATATTGGCCTATTCAGGCCATAAGCTGACCCGCGCGGCCATTTCCAATTATGAGATGGGCAGAGCGTTTCCCAGCGAACAGATCCTGAAGGCCATGTCCAAGGAGCTGGGGCTGAGCGAGAGCTTTTTTTATAAACAGGAGCGGGAAGGGTTTGGCATCAGGCGTTTCCGGGCGGCGGACCTGGTCATGAAGCACGAGATGGAGCTGAGGGCGTATCTGCAGGTCATGTTGGAACAGTTCCTGGAGGTGGACGGCCTGCTGGAGATCAGGTCTGCGGGAGCGCCGCCGGAGCGTGTGACCGTGAAGATCGGTGAGGAAGAAAAGGTGGAGGAGCTGGTGGACCGGCTCCGCAGAGAGTGGGGGAACGCCGAACAGCCCATTGCCAGCGTCTGCGGTATGCTGGAGGACAACGGTTGGTATGTATTTGAGATGCCCGATGTGTTCGAGGAGGACCAGGTATCCGGCGTAGAGGAGTCCAGCGGCAACCTCTTTATCGCCTACACCATTGAAGACACGGTGGACGAGACCCGCTACCGCATTTTGGAGGAAGTGGGGCACGCCTACCTTGAGGGCGAGAACCCGGAACACCAGAAATGGCTCTGCAAGGCATTCGCCCGGGCCATGCTTATTCCGCGGGCCCAGGTATTCCGGGAATTCGGCCGGGAGCGCACCTCCATTTCTTTTTTCGAGCTGTCCCTGGCAAAGCAGAAGTATGGCATGTCCAAGGTGAACATCCGCAAGCGCTTAAATGCCCTGGGCCTGCTGCCTCAGGAGGCGGTGGGAAACTACGGGGACCGGATGAACAAGCTCAATTACCGCAAGAAGATCGATTCCAAACAGGACGTGCTCTATTTTATGGAGTATCCCACAAAATTCCGCATGAAGGTGCTGGCGGCGCGCAAGGAGGGGCTGATCTCCCCGGAGGAAGCGGCCTGCCTTCTGCCCAGACAGTACACGCAGATTCTGCTTTAGGGTATGTGTGTAACACGCCTGAGGCCAAGGGAGGGCCGGGAGGGCGCCTGTGGTGCTTCAGACGGACTAAAAAAGGACACAGCAGCCGGTATATTGCAGCCGGCGGCTGTGTCCTTTTGTTTCATTGCAGTGGGCTGTTTAATCCTGTACCCGTATTTTTAGAATAGCCTTTACAACCTGCTCCGGCTTGTTCCGCATGCATTTTGTCTGGTGAGCTTCGCCTGGAAAGGCGATGAAAAAGCTGCCCTCGGCCAGCGTCAGGTAGTCGCATGTTCCGTCCGGAAACGCGATGTCGCGCTCCGGGTCGTAAATACCGGGCTGCTCAATCCGCTCCGGCGGGAGGTAGCCGAACTGTTCGTTTCCGCGGATCATACACTGGATGTCCATGTAGCGGCTGTGCACCTCGATCTTCCGTTCCGGGGTTGGCACAGTGGTATATCGCTGGATCTTTATTTTGATGTCCTCACCCTGGATGGAGTAGTAGCCCGGCGTGATGGCGCAGATATTGTTGGAGCGCAGCCATTGGAAGGCTGTCTCGATCCGTGGATGCAGGGAAAAATAGCGGGGAAGGCGTTCGATTCGGTCGATGATCATAGAGTGGGCCTCCTTACGGCGTCTCGAACAGGTCCCGGGGAACGAAAGCGGCTCCCTTTAACAGGCGGCGGGCGGTCCGTCCCACGGTCACAGTCCCGGGAACCGGGCCTTCTGCGCCTTCGGACATCTGCACATTCACATCCATGGGGCCATAGGGCTGGCCGATGCGTACGCGGGGAAGCGGGCCGGGCTGGGCAAGCACTTCATTGACCACGGTGCCGGGAATATTTGCGGCCACGGCGGTGCAGATGGCGCCGGTGACCATGTAGGCCCGGTGCATTTTCTGGACGGAGGCCAGGCGCGCGGTGAAGTCGATGGTCTCCTTTGAGATCATTTCTCCTTCGGGGTTTACAAAGTCCTGGGCGGGGGAGACAAAGCCGATTTTGGGGATGGCGGGGACCTCTTTGGTGGCGTCCTGCCACTGCTTGACCAGGCCGATGGTCTGAGCCGCGCGGCTGCGGATTTCCTCCAGGGCAGCGAGAATTTCCGGCATCTGTTCCACCTGGATGGGGAGTTCGGTGCCTTTTAAGCCCAGCTCGTGGGCGCGCACGAACACCACCGGGTTGGCGGCGTCCACGATGGAGACGGTGAAAACACGTCCATCCGTTAGAGGGATGGTGTCCGACGCATTTCCGGTGGGCAGCAGCTTTCCGGTAACCGAGCCGTCGGGCCGGGTGAAGGTGAGCTCGATCTTTGCGCCAGGGGAGGGGACTCCGGGAATCCGGTAATCGCCCTTGGAAACCGCGCGGCCGTTTTTAACCGGCACCTGGGCGGTGATGAGTTTGCCAGTGTTGGTGTTGTAGATGCGCACGGTGGTGACCGGCTCCACGGCTTTGACCAGGCCCTCGTTGACGGCGAACAGGCCCACGCCGGAGGAGATGTTGCCGCAGTTTCCAACCCAGTCGATCTTGGGCTCGGTGATCACCACCTGGCCGAAGGTGTAATCCACGTCGGCGTCCTCCCTGAGAGAGGGCCCTACGATGGCGGTTTTGCTGGTCAGGGAGTTGGCTCCGGCCAGACCGTCGATCTGACGCTGGTCCGGGCTGCCGAAAATGCGCAGAATCACTTCCTCCCGCTTCTTTAAATCAGAGGGGAGATCATTTTCCAGAAAAAAGATGCCTTTGCTGGTGCCGCCGCGGATGATCGAGCAGGGCACCTGGACTTCTTCGTCCCATCTATATTGGTTCATTTTGAATCCTCCATTTATGTGATTGAACATGTTGTCTTATACGGCCTGTCAGCCGTGGTGAAAGAAGCCTGCCGCGATATCCGCCGCGCGGGAGTAGAATGCGCCCAGGGCTTCGTAGGTGTAAGCCGCAGCGTGGGGTGTGAGCGTGGCCTGGCGTATGCCAAGGAGCGCGTTGGCGCGGTCCAGCGGCTCGTCCGTGAACACATCCAGACCCGCGGAGCGGATGGAGCGGTTTTTAAGCCCCTGGATCAGCGCATCCTCGTCGATGAGTTCCCCCTGGGCTGTGTTGATGATGGTGGCCGTGGGCTTCAGCAGCTGAAGCTTTTCCCTGGAAATTAGGGAAATGGTTTCCTCTGTGCAGGCGGCACAGAGCTGGACGATGTCAGAGCGCTGTAAAAGCTCGTCCAGCGGGCAGGGGAGGGCTCCGCCTGCGCGGATTGCCTCGTCGGACACATAGGGGTCGCAGGCCAGAAGCGTGCACCCAAAGCCTGAGAGAAAGCGGGCCAGGGTCCGTCCCACCGCTCCGAATCCGATGATGCCCACCGTGCTCTTGTTGACCTCGTTGGACATGTGGCGGTGCCATTTTTCGTCCTTCAGCTGGCAGGCGTGGCGGACGATCTTCCGCCGCACGCTGAGCATGAGGGCGATTGCGAATTCCGCGGTGGCCTCCGCGTCCACCTCCGTGATGTTGATCACGGTGATGCCCCGCTCTCTGGCCGCGGTCAGATCGATCATACGGTTGTCGTTTCCGTAGCGGATGATCAGTCTGACCGTTTCCGGCAGGGCGCTTATGGTGGCGGAATCAAGCGGAACGGGCGGCAGAATCGCCGCGTCCGCACCGGACAGAGAGCAGATGATCTCATCCGGGCTTCCCTCTGTCAGAGGCCGCCAGGTGTAGGCCAGCCCGCATTTGGCCGCATATGCGGCGGTGGTTTCGTGGACCTTGTCGGAGTCCATGTTGTGTGTGTCGAATAGAGATACGAGATGTATCATATTGTCTGTTCCTCCCTGTTTTTGATCTCACAGGCAAGGCCTGCCCCGGTCTCCTCCAGATAGACGGCGCGTTCCAGCGGCGTCATATCCAACAGGTGGTAGTACATGGCCCGGCCTTCCTGAACCCACTGTGTGGGAAGGCTGGCCAGCTTTTCCGCGAAGCAGCGCACCGTTTCGTCCAGGCTGCCGTCCGGGACGACCTGGTTTACAAGCCCCATGTCAAGGGCTTCCCGGGCGGTGAAGGAACGGCCGGAGTAGAATGCTTCCAGAGCCTTTTTCTTGGGAAGGACCGGCATGGTGGCCACCATGGACATGACGGGGAAGCTTCCCTTGAGAATTTCGGGATAACCGAACCGGGCGCTTTCCGCGGCGAAAGCCATGTCCGCGTGGAGCAGAAGGCTCATGCCGCCGCCCAGGCATGTTCCGTTGACGGCCGCGATCAGGGGAATCCGAAAATTGTGGATGATCTGGTTGCGCGTCCGCAGAGCCCGGGAAAAGCGTTCTTTTTCCTCCGGGTCCTCCGAGTTGAGACGTCCGCCGGTGTGAAAATACCCGTCGGAGCCGGTGACCGCGATCACCCGGATCTCAGGATGATCGGATGCATACTGGTAGACCCGGGCTAATTCCTCGCTGTCCCGGCAGTTCAGACAGTTCTCCCGGTCCGGGCGGTTGATCTGTATGTAGATCACATGGTTTTTGACTTCCCACAGGATCGGATTCTCGCTGTAACGGTTCAACGGGCCGCCTCCCGCTTTACCACCAGCTTCTCGTATTTCGCCTGGGCCACCAGAATGTCCTGAAGTACGGTCATGCCGTATTCGCGCCGTTCCTTCATGGGGAGGCGGGACATATTATAGTAGGCGTTGCGGCCGATGGAGATCAGCTCCTGGGGCTTATCCAGAATCATTTCCACATAGGATTCCACGGTTTCCCACAGCTTCTCCTTTGGCACTACGCTGTTTAACAGGCCCATCTGAAGCGCCTCCTCAGCGCTGAAGGGCTCGCCGGTGTAAAAGGCGGCCAGGGCCTTTTTCTTGGGAATATAGTCGATGGTTGACACCATGGCCATAACCGGGAAGCTGCCCCGCTTGATCTCCGGGTAGGCGAAACGGGCGGTATCGCAGGCGATTGCCAGGTCGGACTGGGCCAGCAGGCTCATGCCGCCCGCGAAGCAGTCTCCGTTGACCGCTGCGATGACCGGAACGGTAATCTGGGCCAGTCGCTCGTTTCTCAATTTCAATGCTTTTGAATAGCGTTCCTTTTCCGCCGGATCATCGGCGTTCACCCGTCCGCCGGTGTGGAAGTAATCGCCGGTGCCGGTGATGACCACGGCCCGGATGGACGGATCATTGATCACATCTTCATATGCTTTCGCCAGTATCTCGCTGCCCTCCCAGTTGACCCGGTTGTTGTCCTCGGGGCGGTTGATTCTCAGATACATTACATGGTTGCGCAGCTCTCTTACGACGGCAGTGTTTTGGGACTTCATAGCGTTTCCTCCTTAGATGGTTGTATGATTGGCTTATCTGTCTGTATAATATACAAAAATAAAATAAATGTCAATATCGAATTTTCGAAATATATAAAGACGTCCGAACTGCTGAAATGGAAATGCCATGATAAATTGTGTAAAAGGATGGTTTAAAACCGATAAAAATCATGTATTTGTCAAAAAAATACGATAAAATCCAGAAGGTATTTTATAGTATAGAAAAATTCTATGTACGAAAAAAATAAAAACTTAAAATAGTTATTGACAAAAAAATAAAAAACGTATAATATGGTTATAACGAAATACGGAATACAACAAATCGGTTTACGATGATTTAAGGAGGAGTTAAACATGACTGACACATCATTAAAGGAATTGCTGGAGAAGGGGCCGGTATTTGCTCCCTGTGTGTACGACTGCTTGTCCGCTAAGATTGTGGAGAACATTGGCTTCAAGGCGATGTGCCTGAGCGGCGGCAACCTGGCTATGAGCCTGATCGGGGTGCCGGATATCGGATTGGTATCCTTCGGGGAACTGCTGGATGCGGTTCGGCGCATCACCTGCTATTCCAAGATTCCTATGATCGTGGATATCGACACCGGTTTTGGCAATGAGCTCAATGTGATCCGTACCTGCGAGCGGGTGGCCCAGGCCGGAGCTATGGCGGTTCACCTGGAGGACCAGACCTTCCCCAAGCGCTGCGGCCACATGTCCGGAAAGGAAGTTATTTCCAGGAAGGATTATATTGCAAAGGTCAAGGCCGCAAAGTATGCTTTAGAGGGAACGGACTGCCTACTGATCGCCAGAACGGATTCCTATTTTACGGACGGTCTGGACGAGGCGATTTACAGAAATCTGGCCTCTCTGGAGGCGGGAGCGGATATCACGCTGACCGAGGGAACCCGCAGCGTGGACGATATCGAGAAGATCGCCAGGATGGTGCCGGGGTGGAAGATGTTCGGAATGAATTCTATGGGGGCCAGCCCGAAGGTTACTTTTGATGAACTGGTTGAGATGGGGTATCAGCTGGTAACCTGCCACTTTGCCAAGGTGGGTGCCATCAAGGGGATCACCAAGCTGGGAGAGTACGCGTTCAAGGAAGGACACGACTTCCATAATCTGGAAGAGGGATATGACAACTTCAAGTCCCATGAGATGTTCGGAATCCACGAGTGGTACGCGCTGGCAAAACGCTTTAACCCGGATATCAAAGATGCAGAGCCAGTGAAGGCAGAGGTATAAAACGCCTGAGAGACAGGCAAAGATTCATACGAAAAGGAGAGGGGAATTCGATGAAAAAACAATTAAGAAAGCTTTTGGCATGGACATGTTCGGCGGCGATTGCCGCAGCGGCGCTGGGCGGCTGCTCTGGCGGGGGACAGAAAGCGGCGCAGAGCACAGCGGACAACAACGGCAGCACGGCCGCAGAGAGCCCGGCGGCATCGGCTGCTGAGTCGGGGGATATGGAGAAACTTGTGTTAAAGGGAGGCTGTACTTACTCCCTGACCTCCACCTCCTACGGCTACGCCCAGGCCTTTGCGGAGAAGCTGAAGGAAGTGTCCGGCGGCATGATGGAGTTAGAGTGGATCGGGGCTTCCTCCCTGGGCTCCACTTCCCAGCATTACGCCCAGCTGAAGGAGGGGACGCTGGACTTTTTCTCCACCGCCTTTGACACCACCACGGTTTTACAGGACGGGGAGGATTTCGCAGTCTGCGTGGTTCCCTATGTGTTCAATAGCATGGAGCATTTCCGGAAGTTTCTGGATTCCGACCTGTTAAAGGGCATGACTGAGAAGGTGGAGGCGGCCAACAACCTGAAGTTCCTGGGAAGCTGCGCTTTAAATCTCCCCCGGGGTCTGAGCACCAGCAAGAAGCCTATCTACAGGCCGGAAGATTTAAAGGGACTGAAGATCCGCACGCCGGAGTCTCCATCCGTAACCGCGGTATGGCAGGCCTGGGGAGCGAACCCGGTGCAGATCAGCGTTTCGGAGCTGTTCACCTCCCTGGAAGGCGGCATCGCGGACGGCCAGGACAATAACATCCTTTCCATGTGGTCCAACAGCTACTATGAGGTGCAGGATTATTACATGGAGCTGGAATACATACAGCAGGCCCAGGTGATCTGGATGTCCGGCAGCTCCTGGAACAAGCTGAACGAGACACAGCAGAAATGGCTGACAGAGGCTCTGGCGCTGTCTGAGAAGGAGAATTCGGCCGACGCGCTGGCTCAGTATGATGAGACGAAGAAAAATTTGGTGGATGCCGGATTTGAGTTTGTGGATTTTGACAGGGAAGCGTTTGTAAAATCTGCGGAGGAAGTTGCCAAAGGTATGGACGGCAAACTGTTTACCGCCGGATTGTACGATCAGATTAAGGCGCTGGATCAATAGGACCGGCCGCAGGGAGGTGCCTCTATGCTGGATATAATTAGTAAAAAGCTGTCGTTTGCGCTGCAGTCGGTGATCGCGTTGATTCTGTTCCTGCTGGTGACGCTCAACGTGGTGCAGGTCGTCACCCGGTATGTGGTCAACTTCGTGATCATCTGGCTCAACGACGCTGTGATTCTGGGACTTCTGTGGATGTGCGCCCTGGGGCTTCCCTGGCTCTGGCTGGAGCGCAAGCATCTGATGATGGACTACGCGGACAAGTTCTTTTCCAGGGCGCTTATGAAAAAAATCGAGCTGATCACAGACGTGCTGGCCATTGTGGCCGCGGTACTGCTAACTATGGCCAGTCTGGCCGCATTCCGAAGCAACTCGGGGTTTGTGGCCACCGCCATGGGATACGACGAATCGTTCCGGTACGTGCCGTTTATCACGTCTGGAATTCTGTGGGTGATCTGCGCTCTGATCGACCTGCTGAAACGGATAAAGGAGGCCAGAAATCATGGATAGCGCGACTTTAATACAAATTGCCGTACTGTTTGGGGTGATGTTCATCCTCTTGTTTGCCAAGGTGCCGATTTTTCTGTCCCTGGCGGGCGCTTCTATTGCCTACTCCCTGATCTTTCCGGGCAAGGTGCCGGTGGCGGTGTTTGCCCAGAGCCTGGCCCAGGGAATCGGAAAGGAGAGCTACGCGGCCGTCGTGTTCTACTTCCTGCTGGGAGAGATCATGAACAGCGGAGGGATTAGTGAACGGCTGCTGAAGTTCGGCATGGCGGCTATCGGACATATCCGGGGAAGCTTAAGCCACATCAATATTCTGGCCTCCATGATTTTCGCAGGCGTTTCCGGCTCCGCCAACGCGGATACGGCTGCCATTGGCTCTATGATGATCCCCATTATGAAGAAACAGGGTTACCCGGCGGGTTACGCCGCCGCGGTGACGGAAATGTCCTCGGTGATCGGGCCGATTATCCCGCCCTCAGGCGGACTGGTGATTTTGGCCGTGTACTTAAACTATTCCGCGCGCAAGCTGCTGTTGGGTGGATTGATCCCCGGCATTATCATGGGTCTGTTTGAGCTGGTGGTGTCCGTGATCATTGCCCGCAGGAGAAATTTCCCCAGGACCCAGTGGGGCGGGTGGAACAACGTTTGGGTGGAATTCAAAAGCAGTTTTTGGGCGTTCATGTTGCCGGTTGCAACCATATTCTGCCTGATCGCCGGAATCGGCACGGTGGTGGAGATCGGCGCTCTGTCCTGCTTCTTCGCCTACATTATCGCCATCGTGATCTACAAAGAGATGAATTTCAAGCAGTTTGTGCAGACCTTTATGCGCGCAACGGTGCTGACCGGCCGCGTGCTGTGCTCCATCGCCACAGCCGGTGTGTTCGTCTGGATCATCGCATCTATGGGCGTGGCCAACAAACTGGCTATGATGATCAGCGCCTCCGGCATGAGCGGAGCGGCCCTGTTGTTCCTGTGCGTGGCGATCCTGTTTGTGGCAGGTATGGTGCTCAACGTCAACGTGCTGCTGATGGTGATCATCCCGGTTATGATTCCCTCCATTCTGGCGGCAGGCATCCATCCCATCCACTTTGGAATTGTGGCCATGCTCGTGGCTCAGATGGGCGTGAATACGCCGCCTGTGGGAAGTCTGATCTACCTGACAGCCAGCATCGCCGAATGCCCGGCTTCAGAGGTCATACGGGAGTCGCTTCCATATCTTGCCGTGCTGATTGCGCTGATCGTGCTGCTGATCTTCTGTCCGCAGCTGAGCACGTTCTTCCCGGCCATGGTATCGTAGCTGGAGACAGGAAGTTGAAATTTGGGAGCTTGGGAAACGCGTGGGGGAACGCAGTTTTCCAGGCTCCCTTTTATAGTGCGCCCGGCGGCGCACGTTTCTAACCGGTGCAAGTCCGGAATCCGCCCGGTAGTGGG
>OLPX01000687.1_pt1 | contig 29188 bp, 35 predicted proteins | sample 1672491 | NCBI WGS metagenome assembly OLPX01 (sample SAMEA3136692, study PRJEB25190) | human gut metagenome | biome: human gut; feature: human-associated habitat; material: faeces | place: Austria | collected 2013 | reverse complement strand
AATTACAAAAAGAGACTCTTGGATTACAAACGGGACTCTCAGATTGCTATTTACCACAATCGTTATGACATAAATAGATTCCTCTAAAATTTCGATGTGTTTCAGCCTGATTTTGACAATCTTTTTGCGGTTTTTAAGATAAAATGACATCAATAAAGATATTTTGATGTTTAAGGAGTGAAGAAGCAATGCCGTAACAGGATAAGGAGTTTTTACGATGAAGATACTCGAAAAATTGATTCAAGCGTTAAAAAAATCCAGTTAATTCCTCCAATATGGTTTGCGGATAGTTGCGAAAAATGTTGTAAAATAGCGGCAATCAATATCCATTGCGCCTGTGTGTCAGTTTGTCACACAGGCGCTTTTGTTTTTCTTTTAGGCACGCTAAAACTTCTTGAATTTGATATTTTCCCACGGTGCCGCGCACCGCCTTCATTCGGTTCACCTGTCAACCGGACCTGTGAATCGAAATGGAGGTACATAATGCAGAAAATCAATCTTCGGGAGCTGTATCCCGATATGTATAAGACGGACACATTTTTGGAAGTGACAGATGAGGTACAGGCGGTGTTCCTGTCCGATAAACGAGCGGAAGCCGCACATGAGCGTCAGATGTATCGCTACAAGGCGCAATACTCTCTGGACTGCAACAATGGTATTGAGGACGCTGTTGTACATCGTTCTCCGACCCCGGAAGAAGTCCTAGAGGAAAAACAGCTGCGCGATCAGCTCTACGCTGCGGTGATGGAACTGCCGGACAAGCAGGCCAAACGGATCTATGCTCGGTTCTACTTGGATATGAGCGTGAAGGAGATTGCCCAAGCCGAAGGCGTTGACCCGCGCCGTGTGCGTGACAGTATCCATTTTGGCTTAAAAAAACTGGAAAAAGTTTTTTCTCAAGCGTCCGAATAATGCCATTTTTGTCAGTGTTATTAGAAGGACAACTTTTGCCTTCATTGGAACATTGACAACCGAATAGACGGCATTTCTGGTACATAGCCCATGTACGAGCGAATCAGGCGCGCCGCCAAGAAGGACAAGCCAAGGAGGTGATGAACCGGCTGTCCTGAGCGATCAACGCAAGCCTGAAACCCGGAGGCGGCACTTCGGGTCGCGGTGACTGCATGGGGGCTTAAAGATACTTCCTCACGGCCTCCTAAAGACTTGGGGGGAACCCTGCGGCGCACGAGTAAAACGACGCTGCGGAGTTATGACAGCCGCGCCAGCGGAGACCAGGAATGTCCCTATCGTCAGGGGCGCGTGGCAAATGTGACGAAAGCAACGGATATAATCTGAAAGGCTGCGTCCATTTGCTGTTAGCAACAACAAGGCATCATTTGGGTGCAGTCCTTTCTTTTCAAAGTCAGATACCATGAGCTGGCAGCTCTGGTTGCCAGCTCATTCATGTGATTTTGAAACCGACTTCAAAGAAAGGAGAACCCTTATGAGCCAGTTGACGCAATGCTGTCCACAAACAACAACCGATGAATTGGTTGACATCCGTGAAGTCACGGTAGATAAAGACCTCCCCAAAGAGGAACGGATCGCGGCCTTTCTTCACCAGATCAAAAACCCCTATCGCTTTCGCTGCGGCGATTTTGTGGTAAACGCCGCATTTGCCAGCAACGGGGTCACATTGGAGGAATGCCTGCAAGGGATTTTAAGGTAATCGACATCCTCGCTCTTTTTCCAAAAGCGTGCTACGATGTGTATGGAAAAGGATGAAAACTGAAAACCTCGAAATCCACTCTTTTCTTGCGGGAGCTTCCGGGAGGAAAGGAGTGCTTTTTCATGCCAAAATATCAGGCAACAGCTTACATTCGTCTGTCTTACACAGATGATCGCTCCAGCGAGAGCGACAGCGTTACCAACCAGCGGAAGCTGATTGAGAACTTCATTGAACGAAACCCGGACATCCAAATCGTATCCGAAAAAATCGACGATGGTTACAGCGGTATCATTTTTGACCGTCCGGCGTTTAAGGAAATGATGCAGGACATCACCGATGGCAAGATCAACTGCGTCATTGTAAAGGACCTCTCCCGCCTGGGACGAGAGTACATCGAAACCGGACGCTATCTGCGCCGGGTATTCCCAACTTATGGGGTCCGCTTTATTGCCATCACGGATAACATCGACACCGCCCATGAAGGCAGCGGTGACGATCTGACCGTATCCGTCAAAAACATTATGAACGAAGCCTACTGCCGGGATATTTCCATCAAGACCCGTACCTCTTTGGATATAAAGCGCCGTAACGGAGATTTTGTTGGAGCCTTTCCCGTTTACGGCTATATGAAGTCTGAGGAAAACAAAAACCTGCTTGTACCTGACCCGTATGCTTCCCGCGTTGTCCAGGACATCTTCCGTATGCGCCTGGATGGGACGAGCGCCCTGCGAATCGCCACCGTGCTGAACGAAATGGGCATCCTCTCCCCCCTGGCTTATAAGAAAAACAATGGTTTTCCTTATGCCAAACACGGCTATGCCGACAAAGAGGATTGCAAGTGGTCTGCTACAACGATTATTCGTATTTTGCAGGATGAAACCTACATCGGCACATTGGTACAGGGCAAGCAAGGCTCCCCGCACTACAAAATCAAGCAGATGGAGCAACGCCCATCCTCTGAATGGATTCGCGTCCCAGACGCCCATGAGCCGCTGATTGCCAAGCAGGATTTTGAACTTGTCCAGCGTATCCGCAGACTGGATACCCGGACTTCTCCCAAGCAGGATACGGTGTATCTGTTTTCCGGCGTTTTAATCTGCGGCTGCTGTGGGAGCCGCATGACGCGAAAAACGAACCGGGTCAAAGGCAAGGAATACCACTATTATTATTGTCCCACCGGGAAAAAGCATGGCTGCGCCAATCCGGTAATGCTCAAGGAAAGCGATCTTGTCGAGTGCGTCAAGGACAGTCTAAAAGGCTACATTGACAATGTGAGCTGTCTGCAAGCTATCCTGGACGGTATCGACCAGAGCAGTATCAATCAGGCGCTTGCCAATGAATACGCCTCCCACATTGCCGCCAATGAGCAGCAGGTGGAACAGGCGCTTGAATTTAAGGCCCGCCTGTATGAAAACCTGATTACCGGCACCATCAGCAAAGAGGAATATACCGACTATAAGGCCAGATACACGAGGATTGCAGAAAATGCAAAAGAGAGTATCCGGGTCTTAAAGGAAAAGCTGGCTGATGTTCTGGAGAACCGGAGTGAACGGAACCGCTGGATTTCCCACTTCACACAGTTCTCTACGATGGAGACCCTGGACCGCAAAGCTGTGGTTCACATGATACAGAGCATCAAGGTGATTGGGAAAAAGGAATTGGAGATCACCTTTACATACCAGGATGAATACCAGAAAGCGATCCAGCTGATTCAGCTGGCAGAGCAAACAAGCCGAAGAAAGGTGGGATGATTTGTGGCAAGAAAAAGCAGAAAGGAAACTGTGGTGCTTCCCGCACCGGAGATAGATACTACTTGCCGCGCCGGAATTTATGTGCGGCTTTCCGTTGAGGATAAGCATACTCACACCGCCTCTATTGAAACCCAGCAGCTGATTATCGCACGGTATCTGGAGCAGAACCCGGAGATTATTGTGGTACAGACCTACATTGACAATGGCGCAACGGGTACGAACTTTCACCGTCCCGGTTTCCAGCAGATGCTCTCCGATATTGAAGCGGGTCTTATCAACTGTGTCATTGTAAAGGACCTCTCCCGCCTGGGGCGAAATGTCATAGACACCGGTTACTATATCGAGCGTTACTTTCCTATACAGAAAGTCCGGTTTATTGCCGTGAATGACCGCTACGATTCTTCTTCCCCGGATAATGCCCACGATGGTATCATCATTCCGCTGCGGAACATGATTAACGAAGCCTATGCGATGGATATTGCCAGAAAAATCAAAGCCCAGCAACGGCAGGCCATGAAAGACGGCAAGTATGTTGGCGGGCGTACACCCTATGGATATTTGAAGGCTCCTGATGACTGCCACCAGCTGATCGTTGACCCGGTGGCTGCCGAGGTAGTCAAAACCATGTTCCAATGGGCCGCCGAGGGCGCAGGATTAAACACCATAGCAGTACGCTTGAACGAGGCCGGGTATCTCTCTCCCAGCCACTACAAGAGGACCTTGGGAGAGATCACCCATGAAAATCTGGTAGGCAATGGACATTGGCAAACCCGCACCGTTGCCAAGATTCTCCGCGCAGAGGTTTATACCGGAGATCTGGTGCAAGGGGTATCTAAAATCATCGACCACAAGCAGGTCAGAGCCAGCGCCGATGAATGGACAACGGTACGCGGCACCCATGACGCCATCATCAGCCGGGAGCTGTTTGCCGCTGTTCAGAAAGCATTGGACCAGGCCGCACAGCAGGCCAAAGACAGGGAGATACATTCTTGGTCTCCCAATCTTTTGAGAGGCAAAATCTTCTGCGCCCACTGTGGTCATAGCCTTCATCGGCAAAAATGCGTCCGCAGAAAATCACAGGAGGTATATGTCTATCACTGTATCAGCAATAACCGTATCAAAAAGGGTGTTTGTCCTGGTGCGTTTATCTTTGAAAAAGAGCTGCTGGACGCCCTGGCCGATATGATACAGGAACAGCTTGATGCCACGCTGGGGCAATACTCTCTTGGTCTGGAAAACCTCACCAAAGAAGCTGAGGAACAGAAAAACATACAGGCTAAAATCGCCAGCCGAAAGCAGGAAATCCAGCAGCTGCGAACCTATCAGCGCGGATTGTATGAGGGCCTGATCCAGAACCATCTGTCAAAAGACGAGTATTTTACCTTCAAAGAAAAATACGAAGCCAAAATCGAGGCCATCAGCAAAGAAATCGAGCAGCTGAAAGCAGGGCTTGCAATCATCGCCAAGCAGCTGGAACAGTACAAAATGCTGTCCCAGGATGCACAGTATATCAAGGAAGATCGCCAGCTGACGGCAGCCCTGATTGACCGTCTGATTGACCGTGTAGAGGTCTCAAGAGAAAAGCGGATTACGGTTCGTTTCCGCTTCCAGAGCGAATTTGAGCATTGTGAGGAGGTGCTGAGCCAGTGCAGAAATATGTGATTGCCCTTTATATCCGCCTTTCCCTGGAGGATTATAAATACGACAGTATGAGCATTGAAAACCAGCACCTTGCGCTGAACGAATTTATTTCTTCCATGCCGGAGTCCACCAATGCGGAAGTCCTTGAATTTATCGACAACGGGTATAGCGGGACAAACTTTGAGCGCCCCAAAGTCCAGGAGCTGATTGAGATGGTACGGGCCAATAAGATCGACTGTATCATCGTAAAAGACTTTTCCCGGTTTGGACGAAACAGCATTGAGACCGGCTATTTCATTGAGCGTGTGTTCCCGCTGTTTCACACCCGGTTCATTTCCATCAACGATGATTTTGACAGCGATCAGCACAAGGGCGATACCGGCGGTATGGATGTGGCTTTCAAGTATCTGATCAGCGAGTATTACAGCCGCGATATGTCCATCAAGACCAAAAGCGCCAAGTACGCCAAAATGCAGCGCGGCGAATACCAGAGCAAAGTTTGCCCTTACGGGTATCGCAAAAGCGCCGATGGCAGAATGGAACCGAACCCGGAAACCGCTGCTGTGGTACAGCTCATTTTCCAACTTGCCGCAACCGGAATTGGAGCGGCAGCCGTTACCAGGGAACTCTTTAAGCGAGGCATACCGACCCCCGGAGAATACAAAGCAACTCATGGGCAGCAGTACCACGATGTCTCACGCTCCCGTGGACGCTGGAGCAGTTCTACGGTTCTCCGTATCCTGGAGGATGAACGCTATATCGGCTCCTATGTCATCGGGCGTCGTGCAGTCATTGAAGTAGGCGGCACACGGAGTCGCAGGAAGGATCGGGACAAGTGGTTCATTATCCCAGACCATCATCCGGCAATCGTTGATAAAGAACTATTTGAAAAGGTGCAGGCTGTGCAGCGCCGATTCTCCTTGCCGACCAGGAAAACCAGAGAGTACCCACTGAAAGGCAAGGTCTATTGTGGCTGCTGCGATCATGCACTCTCCCGCATCGCCCAAAAGAGACCGTTTTATATGTGCCGCCATTCTACCGCTGATGTGAACAGTCGCTGCCGCGATGTCCGGGCAGATGTTGCTGGGCTGGAAGAAGCCGTCCTCCTCACTTTGAAAAAGCAGCTGGAAATCCTGCTGCCCGTACATGAGGACGGCACCATTCACCTGGAGGCCACCGCTGTCAAATGCTCTGAGTATGAGAAGCAGCTGGAAGTTCTGAAGGACCAGAAGCAAGCTCTCTTTGAACGGTATCTCCTGGGGCAGATTGAACTGGACGCTTATAAATCGAGGAAAGCTGTTTATGACGCAGAAATACTGAAAGTCAAAAACGCTTATGCTGCTGTCACCGCCCAGGCAAAGCTGAAGCGAGAAGAACAAGCCCGCCAAAGTAACCGACAAGAGATTGCTCACTCGATTGCGGCAGCGGATGTTCTAACCTCGGAGCTGACTGATCTGCTGATTGAAAAGGTGTATGTATTCCCCGACAACCGCATTGAGATTGTTTACAAAGTCCATGACCTCTTTGAATAATTGAAGATACAAAAACGGAAAACCCAGGCTATCAAATTCATCTTGGTAGCTTGGGTTTTCTGCTTTTCGGCGCTTTTATAGATAAGTAATAAGTGGTACAATATGTAACGGGGGTGAAGCAATGTACATATCTAAGATAACAATTAGAAATTTTAGAATATTCGATGAAATAGGCATAACAGCTTTTTTTAAAAAGGGTGTTAATGCTATTATTAGCGAAAATAATTGTGGAAAAACAGCGATAATTGATGCAATGCGAATCGCATTTTCCACAGCACCATATAAAAAAGACATTTATTTCAATTTATCGGACTTTCATGTCCGTAATGATGGCGTTCGTTGTGATGAAGCGTTTATTAGTGTTTATTTTGATGAAATATCACCGGATTTTTTTGAGATTTGGGACCCTGAGAATCCATCCAAGGGAGAATTTCATATTCGGTATTATACAATAAAAACTCCTGAGGGAAAGGAAAAAATTCGCTATAATATTTGGGGAGGACCTGTTGAAGGGAATCCCGTTTCTGCTGATATTTTTGAAGCAATTCAGTTAGTGTTTCTTGGCGCATTAAGAGATGCTGAAACTGAGATGCGTCCCTCACGGTCAAGTAAGTTAGCCTCGCTATTTAGTACTGCCACAAATACAGACGAAGCGAAGGAAGAAATCATAAATGTTTTGCGCATGGCAAACAGTGAAATTTTAAAAAAGGATTCTTTAATTCGCGTGGGACACATTGTCAACGATAACCTTTCAACGATTGAACAGGATGTTTTAAAACAAAGTATAGAACTTGGCTTAGTAGAGCCGCGCTTTGAGGCCATTGCAGGAGCCTTAAGAGCATGGATCAAGCCCCGTTGGGTGTACTTACGAAAGGATCATTCGGAATTTCAGCTGCTCAAGGATTCATATTCTGAAGAAGAATGGACGAAAAACACTTCAGAAGACGAGACGGGAGTATATCTTGACATCTTGACACTAAGACAACTGAAAAAGGATCTCCCGGCTGCTGTTGTAATGCTATTAGATACATTATCATTAAATTCTTTTGAGCTTTTTCAAAACGGCTTAGGCTATAATAATATCTTGTTTATGTCCACTGTATTAGGAGACATGAAAACAAGCGCAGACACTGCACTATTCAACCTTTTATTGGTTGAAGAACCAGAAGCCCATCTGCACCCACAATTACAGGAATTAGTACATGGCTTTTTTGATAAAAACTCAAACCGTGAAAGTTTTCAGGTAATATATACATCGCATTCTCCCACATTGGTTTCGCGTATTGGGATAGATAAACTTGTACTTCTTTATGAGCAAAAACATCGAGTAAATTGTCTTTCTCTGTCACAAAGTAATATTGATGAAGATGATAGAGATAATCTTGAACGGTATCTTGATGTTACAAAATCTCAAATGCTTTTTGCAAAAGGAATTTTGTTTGTAGAGGGAATTAGCGAGGCGCTATTACTCCCGATCTTTGCAGAATATTTAAATCGCCCCCTAGATAAATACGCAGTCGAGGTTATCAATGTAGATGGTGTTTCTTTTAAACCCTTTGCAAATCTGTTATGTTATGCAAATGATACTCACCAAGTAACTATTAAAGCAACCATTATCACCGATGATGATAGGTGTACTAACAAAGAAGATAAAGAAACCTATATTGTGAAAGACATTGATTATGACACAGACGATATTGATTCCATTGTTTTGAAGCTCAAATCAACTACACCCTCTGAACGTTTTCAAAGTATTGATGCCTTGTGTCAAAAAGCGCACGTAAATATTCTTGGAGCCCGAAAAACTTTCGAGTACGAACTTGCTGCTTATCCGGAAAATATTCCTTATCTTCTTGAGGCAATTATTCAGGCTCAGCCTGTAGCTGGTAAGAGACTAGCCTCTGTTCTTGCGAAGCTTCATACTGATGAAGAAAAGGCCGCTTGCCTGTGGTTGTATATTCGAGATCGCTCTAAATATAAAGGCGAAATAGCACAAAATCTTGCTCGTCGATTAAAAAGAGAATTAACCACTATGCTCTGGCCACGTCCTGAAAGCTCTGATATTTGCGCCATCACTAAACCGTTTATTGTTCCAGATTACATTAAAAAAGCAGTATATTCTGTAACGGAGGAAGCATAACGCCTATGGGACTAACCGTGGAGCAACAAGATTTTTTGGCTGCCGAGGGGCGCATTGTGCTATGTGCGGTTCCTGGAAGTGGCAAAACTTTTATCGTTGCAAAAAAAATAATTAAATACTTAGAAGATTGGCGCTTTCCACACCGGGGAGTTGCAGCACTTTCGTTTACAAATGTAGCTAGTGACGAGATACGAAATCAAGTATCAGATACAACTTATGCGTATAGTGACATCGGGTATCCCCATTTTGTTGGTACGCTAGATAGCTTCATAAACAATTTTATTCTTCTTAGGTTTGGCTATCTAATGCAAAAAGAGAATCGTACGCGTCCAATAATTGTGCATGAAAATTTCAGCAAACTCACATTTCAATCGAAATATGCAGTTTGTCATAAACAGATGTGTACACAACACCCAGAATGGTTTCACTGGTCAACGACAAAGCTCTTAAAAGAAGGAAAAATTATTGATTGTGATGTTTCTCCCAAACCTTGCGTCCTCTACAAAAGAAGTTTGCTAAAACGTGGGATGGTGTTCCAACGCGAGGCTCCAGCACTTTCTTTGCTGTTAATGAAGAAATATCCGCAAATTGCCAAAGAGATTGCCTATCGATTTCCGGTCATTATTGTTGACGAAGCACAAGACACATCCTGTGAACAAATGGAGATATTAGAGTGTCTTGCACAGGCTGGCGTTCAGACAATGATACTGGTAGGAGATCCAGATCAATCATTGTATGAATGGCGAGATGCTACTCCTGAATACTTTCTCAAGAAAATGAGCGATGCAAATTGGCATTGTATGTATTTAACATATAATTTCCGCAGCTCACAATTAATTTGCAATGCAGTTCAACCGTTTTCGAGTATCCTTTGTGAACCTGGAAAATCACCAGCTCTTGCCAAAGGAGAAAATGCAGCTTTTGCTAGTAAACCAGTGCTTCTACAAGTTTCTAAAGGAAAAAGCAAAGGCGATATTATAGAGACGTTTTTTAAATTATGCTCTAAAAACAGCATTACCATTTCTCCACAAAATGTTGCGATCTTAACACGAGGGAAAATCCATTCTGACATTATTTCTGATGCGTGGAAAACGCCCGAAACGGAATTGCTAGCCAAAGCCTCATACTTATGGCATTGCTCAGATCGAAAAGAGGCATATCGAATTTGCGAAAAAGTACTCTATGAAATTGAAATTGGTAACCCTATTGGGCTATCTCGTAATGAAATTACTGCTATATCTGAAGAAAGATTTACACCAACTCTTTGGAAAAATAAAATTATCAATCTACTAAAAGTATTACCACATCCCACTCTTACTCTAGTGGATTGGAAAGACCAAATGATTGTGAGCATTTCCCACCAAATAGATTCCGGCACAATAAAACCATATGATGGTAAATGCGCCCCAGATATAATCAAGATAAAGTCTAGGGACAAAAAACAACCAGATTTTAAAGAGCATAGGTTAATAGAGTACTTTGAAAAACGAGCAGAAACCAATTATACACTTTCTTCTGTACATGGCGTAAAAGGCGAGACTTTTGACGCAACTTTGCTAATTGTTGATAGTACAAGAGGCGCAAATACATTAACTCCTGCGGTGCTTAATAGTGGAAATCTGAACACAGAGCTTATTCGCATAGCATATGTTGCAATGACGCGTCCTCGAAAACTTTTGGTGGTTTCGGTTCCCAAAACAAAAACTACACTATCTAGATTTTCTACAGCCTTGTGGGATTATCAAGAACTTTAAATAGAAATAGCGAATTTAAGGTATCTAGCTATTCATGATCTGCTCTACGTCAATTACAAAAGCAGAAAACCCAGATTATCAGGTCGATTATCTGATAGTTTGGGTTTTCTGCTTTTCAGAATTATATTTTTTGTCGTGTGCTTGACATACGGGTGGCGGATGTCATGCAGCCGGATCCGCTTCACTTCTCCGTCTTTGGTTCCCCGTATCATTTCATGCTCAAAGAATGATTTGGTATAGGGGAAAATCCGGTCATGCTTATGGAGGCCGTAGAGCCGTTCTGTATAGTTTTTAATCTCGTCCCGTAGAAATTCCGGGATAGATACGATACGGACGCTCTTGGGCGTTTTGGGCGGCGTTACAACGTCTTTTCCGTTGATATGCTGGTATGACTTATTTACGTTAATGGTGCAGCCCTTGAAATCTATGTCTCCGTATTCCAGGGCTAGCAGTTCCCCTATGCGTAAACCGGTATAGTACAGAATGAGAAATCCGGCCCTGGCCTGGGGCTTATCTGAAATCTTCTCCAGGAACTTCTTAAACTCGTCCGTAGTCCAGAACTGCATTTCATCCGCATGGCTTTTCCCTATGCTCCCGGCCTTGCGGCAGGGGTTCTCTCTCAAATTGTAGTACCGGACAGCGTAATTCATAATAGCGGATAGCTGGTTGTTTATGGTTCTAAGGTAAGTTTCAGAATATGGCTTGTCATTTTCATCCCGGTAGGCCATAAGGCAGTTTTGCCATTTTCGCACATGGGCCGGTGTGATCTGTGATACCGGTATCTTCCCGAAGAAGGGCAACAGCTTCTTGTCTATGACATACTGTTTCTGGATGAAGGTATGCTCCCGGAGGCGGTGCTTCATATCCTCGTTGTATATCTTTACAAAGTTTTCAAAGGTCATAGATAAATCGGCTTGCTGGGTTTCCAGGAAATTCCGTTCCCACTCTTTCGCTTCTCTCTGCAGCTTGAAGCCCCGTTTCTTTTTTTGCTTCTTGGTTCCGGTGTAATCGGTATAGTAGAATTTACAGTACCAGGATTTTGTCTTTTCATCATAGTATGCTGGCATAAAAATCAGTCCTTTCTTGAAAAATGGGTGCATTTTGCAAGGGACTGTGGTATAATCCAGATGTAGGTGGTATTGCACAGTCCTTGTGTGGTATCATGGCCGCCTCGGTGTTGGCGCACTGGGGCGGTTTTGTAATTTGTGGTTGAAAATTTCCCACCAATGGCATATAATATACTTAACAAGAGGGCCGTTGGTCAGCGCACACCTGACCGCCGGCAAAATAGGTTTTACTGAAAGTAGCGCCTTATCTTACCAGGACGAGGGCGCTACTTTTTGCGTGTAAAATAAATAACAAGAGTTATCACAGCGCAAAGCATAATTACAAACTGGAATAAATCGGAGTATGTAACCATAAGCACCAGCCCCCTTTCGCATAGCGTCCGGCGGCTGACATAACGCCCCAACGGCCCCCTGGGTAAGTATATTATATTGTCATGGAGCGGAAAATTTCGCTGTAGGATTGACGGCCCAGTTCTGGACAGTCTAACAAACCGGCTCATTTTTGAGCGGATTGAAAATAGTTTTTTCCATATCTGGAAGAAAGCTATTGGTTACTCAATTTTGAGTAGCTAACTGGCGGCTGATTTTTCGGCTACGAGATTAAGCCTCTCTAGCAGCGTGTCCGCATGGCTGCGGTTCGTCTTGCTGACGAGTTAATCATCCGGCTTTTTCTGATATTCGGGTACTTTAGTAAGAGTTTCTATAGCCTCTAATACTCTTGCTATTTGTTCATCAGCTTTCTTTCGCCCTTTCTCATTCAGGAGTGCGTAAAATTTAGCAAATATCTCTCCGATTTTTTTTAATTCTCTTTCCTCATAATCGGCCTTAAATTTAATCTCTTGCGGACTTAGTTTTATGCCACGTTCTAATTTGAGTAATATTCCTTTATATTCTAATTCGTCAAAATGTTCATAGTTATAAATCCCGTCATTGGTTCGGAGCTTTAATTCCGGTTCTTCTTGGTCGCTGTGATTTAGCCTTGGCATTGTAAAACGGGCAGGTGGCTTTTCCATTTCTATGTCACCCGAAAATCTTGCGCTGTTTTGATACGCTTCAGAAGTTATATTGGGCAATTCATAACTATCATCCAATAATATATATAGCGCAATATCAAAAGCCTTTGCTATTTTTTTTATCTGCGCTATTCGAGGTTGTCGATTTCCGTTTTCCCAATAATTTACTGCTGACTGGGAAGCACCTATTTTATCAGCAAATTCCTTTTGAGATAAGCCAGTATCATTTCTTAGTTTATACAATTTTTCTGCGATTGTCATGGGTAATCCCTCCATATACCCATTTTACCAATTTTGAAATGATGTGTAAATACAACCACGTTTGTTATTGACATATTATCACAAACGTGGTAGAATGTCAATATCAACCACAAATGTGATTTTTTGAAAGGAGGATAAAAGGTGAGGTTGAGCAAGGAGAAAATAGATTTGGCTATGGCAAGAGAAAAACTGACAGTTACAGAACTTGCAAAGAGATACGGCGTCAGCAGGTCACGCATGAATTTTATTCTGAATTGCCGGGAAGTGACAACGGTGTGTGCTGGCCGCATGGCGGATTCTTTAAAAGTTGATGTATCAGACATTTTGGAGGAGGTGTAAATATGCGGTATCGTATTGAATACGCCGGAAAGCGGCATTGTGATTTTGCCAATAATAGGCCGGAACTGCTGGAGAAGTTGCGTTTCCTCACTGATGAGGTGGAGGACATTCGGAAGATTTATAAGTCAGGCGCAACGGATTCTGTTTTCGAGGCATACAAGCCATACCTGAACCGGGCGGGAAGGAGCTGAAAGCATGTCAAAGCAAATTCTAAATGTCAAGGACGTTATGGCAGCCCTAGAGGTCAGCGAGAGCAAGGCATACGGCATTATTAAGCAGCTCAACGGAGAACTGGCGGAAAAAGGTTACATAACCATTCCGGGCAAGGTCAGCAAAGTATATTTTGAGGAAAAGCTCTATGGCGTACACATCGCCGAGTAAAGAAGAACTTCTTTCCAGTATTCGGCCAGATATGAAGCTGACCTGGAACTTCTTTAAGCGGATATATGGTTATGAAATATCATGGCCGGGGTTCGCCGATCAGGCTATAGCAACGTTAGAGGCAAATGGGTGCAGCCGAGCAAGGGGCTATTATGAAGCCTGGGTAAGTAAATATGAGGCGGAGCGTGACGCTGAAATGAAGAAAGTTGCCGCCTGGTATGCGGAAGAATGTAAACGACAATGGGAGAAAAGACAGAAAGAAGGTGAGCGAACACGAGCGAAGCAGCAACAAACACAGTGGCAGCAGAGCAGCCGGGAACGGTGGGCGGAGATGTCGGAGGCGCTGGGCTATCAATCGATAACAAAGGAAAAGTAAAACAGACTATTGGTAATATGATTGCAGCCCTCCACTATGACCGATCCACAAAAGAAATGTTCCGATATAATGAAATGACGGACAAGGTGGAAGTGACTGGAGCATGGTGGAAACGTTCCTCTATCAGCCTTTCGGACAATGATGTGAACAATATCCGGCTTTACCTGGAGCAAAATTATGGCCTGTCACACGAAAAGAATATTCCCAGGGCCATTGATATTATCGCCCACCAGCGTTCTTATCATCCGGTTCGGGAGTTTCTCAATAACTTGCACTGGGACGGCGGCGAGTATATCAAAAATATCTTGCCTAAATATTTAGGAGCAGAGAAAAGCCCTTATGTGGAAACGGCGCTAAAAATCACAATGCTGGGGGCCATTAAAAGGGTATATGAGCCGGGAACAAAGTTTGACCTTATGCTATGTCTTGTGGAAGACCAGCAGGGAGGCGGTAAGTCCACGATAGCCCGTTTCTTAGCAATAAAGGATGAATGGTTCTCGGATGATGTGAAAAATCTGGATGATGAAAACATTTATAGAAAGCTGCAGGGACATTGGATTATGGAGTTTTCCGAAATGCTGGCAACATCCAACACGAAGACGGTAGAGGCGATTAAGTCATTCTTGACCCGACAAAAGGACACTTACAAAGTTCCTTATGAAAAATATCCCCATGATATTCCCCGGCAATGTGTATTCATTGGTACGACCAATAATCTTTCCTTTCTTCCAGATGATAAGACAGGAAACAGGCGTTTCATTCCGGTTTTATGTAACAGCGACCGGGCAGAGGTTCATCCACTGGAAGATGAGGAAGAAACAAGGGCCTACATACTCAATGCATGGGCGGAGGCTATGGAGATTTACCGCTCGGGTCAGTATTCGCTAGACTTCCCCAAAGAACTGCAAGGGGAATGGAGCAGTATCCGGCAGCAGTTTACTCCGGAAGACCCGAAAATCGGCATTATTCAAGACTGGCTGGACAATTGTAAATATGATTCCGTATGTTCGGTGATGATTTATAAAGAGGCATTAGGGAATACGTATCGGGAGCCTAATCCAAAGGAATTGCGGGAGATAAATTCCATTATGAATAAGTCTGTATCAGGTTGGAAGAAACATCCTACCAGCAATCAGCAGGTTAGGATACCAGGGTATGGAAGGCAAAGAGCCTGGAACAGATGTGTCAACAGTGAAGCGTCAACGAGGGATTTTACTCCAATAGGGGAAGACTTTTCACAGCTGGATTTACCATTTTCCTGACATTGTTGACATTTCTGTTGACAGTATTGTTGACAGAAAAATGTAGTAAATACAAGGCTTTATTACTATTTGTCAACAGTCAACAATCAATAATAAAGAAAAAAGAAATATTAGATAAGGGGGGGGGAAATATATAAGAAAAGTTTTCCTGCGAATTTTTCGTTGACTTTGGGGACGGGCATTGAAAGGAGAAAACAGAATGAAAAAAGAAGAATTACAGAGAGCCGATGAAAAGAATTTCAAGGAGTATGTGCGGGAAGAAATGCGCTATATCCATATTCTGATGAATGATTTTGGATTAGAACGCAGAGAAGCCATTGAGTTTATGAAGTACCTGGAGATTAAAGAGATTGAGCAGGTACTTTCAGGAGAAGGCGAGTTCCCTGGCATTAGTGAATCGTTGTCAGTTTTGGCTGATTTGACCGACTGTATCGGCACAACGGGAAAGAACCGTTACTTCTGCATAGCTGGGGAAGTCATGCAGTATCATCCGTAAAGAAAAATGCCCTTACCAGTGCGCCAACACTGGCAGGGCGGGTATAGCCGGAGCTACACAATAAAACCACTTACATAGTAGCATACTTTCCGGCGGAAAGGAAGAAATAAAATGACTAATTATAAAGATTGCAAATATCCTAATCTGTTAGAGCTGGACTGGTATTTCCAATTACATTATTTTGCCGATGTTACCAGAGAACTAATGGAGGCGGTATTCCGTGGAGAAGAAGATTTGACACAGCAGGAATTTTCCCGAATTGCAATATATGCTGGCCTGCCGTTAAAGGTTTTGACATGCCACAAGAAGATTGTGCTGTCCCGTGACAGGTGGAAGCATCGCCAGATGATGAATGAGCTGAACGATATGCTGTATGAAATATGGGAACTTCAAAAAAGGGGAAGTGAACATGCTGACTGGTATATGCGCAAATACAGCTCTTCTGGAAGAGATGATTTTGTGAATATGAAATTGGCTTTCTATGATGGCCGAGAGGTTACATATTCCCATTATTTGGGAGTGAAGCACAGGATGGAAGATACGATATGTTTTGCAAAAGGGGAATTTAGGAAAAAACCGAGAGGATTAGGAGAGAGGTAAGCAGGGAAGGAGGGCATTATGAACGATATTAGAAAGGCTATAAGCCAGGACGAAACCATGAGAGCAATTTATCAGGAGCTTGATGAAATGACTTTACCGGAACTGCTGCACTTGTGGCCGATTTGGAAAGAGGAAATGTATAGGCTTGGCATAAAAGAGCCTGCGAGGGCGTTAATGGCTAGGCTTATGCAGTATTGTATAAAGCAGAAAGAGGTGGAACAATGCGGCTTGCTTCAGATGTAATTAACCAGATAAAGAAACAGCGGAGCGCCTGGAGGGTAGCGGCGATAGTCAGCATAGTTTTGAATATAATCCAGTATATCCGCAGTAAATAGCTTTTATGGGCCGGGGAACGGTGCGCCAACACCCGCCCCCGGCGGCATAAAGGCCAAACAAATAGAAACGTGAAAATAACAGCAAAGGGCTGGCAGAAAGGGGGAATATGGGCTATAATATGTCTGTAAAGGTTAAAATCAGCTATGAGAAGCCGCAGGAGCTTCAGGCGGTGCTTAAACTGCTCCGTCCTGTGATGAAGTCCTATAAGGCTGATAAGGGCAAGAATGGGCCATATAAACGGGCCTATGTGGAGATAGAACCAGTGTGCAAAAAGTCATAAATATGGCGTTAATTTAGGCAAAGCTGGGGTAATGGGGGAGTTCATAGATATAAAATATATGATTGCGCTATCCCCTCAAATTTGATATAATGAAACCAGGCAAAAGAATATTGCATAGTACCCCGGACGGCCAGCAGAGCCGGACGGAAGCCATATAAAGGCGTGGGAATGACTTACAGACAGAAGTGTCTAAAAGTTTTCCTGCGCCTTTTCTTTTTGCTTAGAATAGCCTACTATGGCGTAAAAAATAGGAGAAATTTATATGAATACAGAAAACATGAGCATGGAGCAGAATGGAACCGCTACCCAGGCGGAAGTAACAGGGGGACAGAGAACTTTTACCCAGGATGATGTAAACCGGATTGTGCAGGACAGATTGGCAAAAGACCGGGCGAAAACATCCGAGGAAGTCAATAAAAGGGAGCAGGAACTTGCGGCTCGTGAGTTCCGTTTGAATAGCCGTCAGAAGCTGATTGACAGGGGCTATCCTGAAAGCATTATGGAGGCGCTTAATTGCAGCAGTGAGGAAGCGTTCGACAATGCGCTGAACGCATTAGACAGCCTTTTGAAAGAGAGGGGTTCCACCCTGGAAGATATGAAAGCCAGACAGAACGCCGCCAGGTTTACGGCCCCGGTGGGCAGACATTCCCAGGGCGGCCCTGACCGTATTCGAGAGGCCATGAAATTACAAGGAGTATAATTTATGGCAATCAATTTGACTACAGTATTTAAGCCCTATGTGGACGAAATGTTTACCACAGAGAGCAAAAAGTCCCTTTTAACAAATCAGGATTTTGACTGGACAGGCGCACATACAGTCAAGGTGTATAAGATTGGCACTAGTGCAATGAATGACTACAGCAGAAATCCGGCAGAGGGCTTTACCGGTTCCAGGTATGGAAAGATTAAAGACCTGGACGCAACAACAGAGGAATTTACTTTAACGAAAGACCGTTCCTTTACTTTTGCTATTGATAAGCTGGACGAGGACGAAACGGCGCAGCAGCTTGAGGCGGCCTCTGCACTGGCAAGGCAGCAGCGGGAGGTTGTTATCCCGGAAGTGGATTCCTATGTGTATAATGTCATGGCAACAGGTGCCGGAACAAAGCCTACAGCGGTAACACTGGATGAAACGAACATCTATACGGAGATTTTAAAGGCAACAGAAGTCCTGGACGATGCAGAGGCCCCGGAGAGCGACCGGGTACTTGTGGTATCTCCTGCCGTCTATCTGATGATGAAGCGGTGTAAGGATATTACAATGGAAACCGAGGTTGGGAACGATATGCGCTTAAAGGGCGTAATCTCCAATGTTGACGGTGCGGCAGTTGTCCGTATTCCTTCCGCTAGGCTCCCGGAGGGCTTTGGCTTCATGCTATGCCATCCCTGTGCGTGTGTGGCTCCCACAAAGCTGGAGGATTATAAAATCCATGCAGACCCGCCGGGAATTAGCGGTTCACTGGTAGAGGGCCGTATTTGTTATGACGCTTTTATTCTGGATAATAAGAAAAAGGCGATTTATTATCAGGCGCATACTGAAAAGACAGAGTAGTAACCGTAAGACAGCAGGCCCCTTGTTTTCGTAATGATTGCAGGGGGTCTGTTTTTATGTGGGAGGTATGTATGAGAACCAGAGATATGAAGCTATTGCATTATGGTATCAGTGCAGCGGAAAAAGATAGGCTTATGGAGTTGGCAAAGCAGGAGGAAAATGCGGCTTTAGTAAAAGTATCAGCGGAAGAAAGCAATCAGGGCCTATCAGATGTTCTGTTTATCTCATTGACAACAGGGAAAGGTTATCGCCAGGTTGACAGGGAAGCATATATACCGGCCCAGGAAGATGATTTTTACGCATACCGGCGCAGGGCGTTATATATTTTCAAATTACTGTTAAAGGGCCGAGAAGCAGAAAGAACTGGGAGTGCGTAATATGGGCGGTTGGGGAAGTGGAGGGCATAATAAGACGCATAGACAGGTAGAGAAACAGCGCTTACATCGAGTAGATAGCTTTGCAGTATATAATAATTTGAGATATGATAAATATACCTGTTATAAGAATAAAGTGGATATTCGTGGAGGCTGTACTATTATACGCTATTATCCGCAGAGCAAAGAGGCGGAAATCTTGGAAAATGGCGTATATTATCCTTTAGGGCTTTCCAGAGTACTCAATATTGACGGACATTCTCAGAGGCTTTATTTTCTCTGCCCCTGCTGTGAGAGGCGTGTGCGCTATCTGTACCGGAATAAGAACGGCTTTTATATGTGCCGGAAATGTGCAGGATTAAATTATAGGTCGCAGCAGGTCAGCGGCATGGCAGAAATGCGGCTCAAAATGGAGCGTATTGTGGAGCAAAAGCTAGGGGGCTATGGCTGGTATCAAGATTATGATTGCATAGCAGATGTACCGGCTCCAGCAAAGCCGCCTTATATGAGGTGGAGCAAATATGAAGCCCTGGTTGTGGAGTTGAAGAAACTGCAAAGCGATTACTATACTGCCTTTTATCAGCAGATTGCCGGAACGTCTTTAGGCCGGAGGTTCCTTCTTGATTATGGTTGGGATATGGAGGAATAAGCGGTACTAAAATGGTACTAAGAAATTGTGAAAACAAAAAATATAAGAGGAAAACAGGGGAAAAAGCCCATAAAATCAAGGAAAAATGGCTGGTATCGGCAGGAAAAAGATACCCTGACTTGAGTTTGAATAATTTGCAAAGTCGTAAAAACACCGTATTTATGAGGATTTGCGGACTTTCAAGAGGTCTTTTGATAACAAATTGATAACAGTTATATGAGAGCGATTATTCTCACTATCCAGTGGTTTGTGGGTAAGAGAATAAAAGAAATTGGCTTTCTGATATAACAATCCATATGAAAATGCCCTTAGCTGTGGGTAATACGGCTAAGGGCATTTTTTTCGTCTTATTGGTCTTTTTTGAGGCGGTCTTTGAAATGTTCCAGTAGGGCGTCGCTCAATTCCTTTGAAGGGACTTTTGCCCAATGCTGTGTGGTATCAAACTTTGGATAATAGTAACGCCAACGGTCATATTCCACTTTGCTGATTTCCTCGGCGTTGTGTTTATCTGCTTGTTCTTTCCAAGCATAGAGCATTTTGAGTAACTCATAAGCCTGCTTGCCTTTGTCCTTGTTGACCTTTAGGCAGACCTCTCCGTCTGTTTCGCTGACGGTCAACCCGTAAATATCTTCAAGGGCAAATAAGGTGTGCATAAGACCGATATAGCTGTCAATATCAGGAACATTAAGAGCCTGCGGAGAAACATCAAGTGCGTGTGCCAGTGCAGCGGTAAGTTCTGCTTTAGGCTTACGTGAGCCTGTTTCATATTGAGCCAGACGGACATCGGCACTTCGTTCGGGAAAACCGACAGCCGTTCCAAGATATTTTTGCGTCATGCCGCGCAAAAGCCTAAAAAAATGTATTCTTTCGCCGATAGCCATAGTGTTTACACTCCTCGCTTATGTACTTTTAAAAAGTATAGCATATATGTTTAGGAATTGTCAAGATAAAATGAAACAAAAATATTTAATGTTTTCTCGTAAACCTCTAGACTTAACTTATAATATTTAGTATAATTGGAATTACTAAGCTGATATGTTTAGAAAGCTGAATGACCGTCCGAATAAGATATTCCGCCAAGACCTTTTGAGTTATTCAAGAGCGAGCGAGATAACGCCGCTGAAATGGGGGCAGGAACGATATTCGGGGAAACGGCGATATTACAAATTTTAGAAAGGACTGATGCGATGGAAAACAAATTTATCCGTGTAGATGATGTGGCACGGGAATTAAGCGTATCAAAGCCTTATGCCTATAAGATTATTAGAAAGTTGAACGAAGAATTAAAGGCACAGGGCTTTATTACGATTGCGGGGCGTGTAAACCGCCAGTATTTTTATGAAAGGCTTTACGGAACAAGAAAGGAGAATGAGTAATGCCAGTATTCAAAAATGAGGATAACGGCACATGGTATGTAATGGCAAGATATGTGAACTGGAAAGGCGAGCGTAAACAGAAATGCAAGCGGGGATTTGCCACAAAGAAAGAAGCGCAGGAATGGGAGCGAATGTTTCAATTATAGACTTCTTCTGATCTTGATATGAGTTTTGAAGCCTTTACAGAATTGTATATCAAGGACGTAAAAAATCGTCTAAAGGAAAACACTTGGCTGACAAAAGAGCATATCATTCGCACAAAGTTACTTCCATATTTCGGCAAGCTAAAAATCAGTGAGATTTCCACAAAGGAAATTATCACTTGGCAAAATGAAATGCTTGCCTATCGTGACGAGAAGAAAAAGCCGTATTCACAAACTTATTTGAAAACATTACACAATCAAGAGTTACTATGTAAAGGGTGGTTTCTGCCATCTAATACATATGACTGCGGCTCATTTGTGGTGAATTGAAAAGCAGTTATAGGAAAGGAGTTAAAATATCCTAATAACTGCCGAAACCAAAACACACAAAGGAGGTCGTCATGAAATCTATCTTTGAAGAAATAGGCGGCATATACCGTCAGGAGGGGGATTATCTTATCCCAAACATAAAACTTCCAGAGCAGGAGGAGTATCAGCTCGGCAAATATGGCCGAATGCGGCGAAACTTTTTGAAAGAGCATCATCCTGTCCGTTACTCGGATCTCATAGTGGAAGGACAGCTCTGGAATCACCTGGCCGAGATCGACAAGCTCTGCAATGCCCGTATGGAAGTGATGATAGCTGCTATGAAAAAACAGGAAGGCGTCACAGAAGCCCTGAAAGCGGCAGACCAGATGGAATGGGTGCGCCGCATGAACAGCATCCATAATCGGGCAGAAGAAATCGTGCTGTATGAACTGGTATATGAAGTATAACATAAAATAGACAGAGGGGACGCTTTTGGCAGCAATCAGCTGCGGCAAGCGCCCCCCTTTTTTATTATTTCTCGTCTCTATCCCGGTTCTTTGCCCGATTCTTATACACATTATGTTGGTTTTTACACTGTGGGCTGCAAAATACATTATTGGCTCGGCTGGCGACAAAAGCCTTCTGGCAGTGTTCGCAGAGCCGCAGCGGTTTTTCCTCATCAGTCAGCATAAAGCTGAACATGAGCTGAATCGCCGTTAGAAGCGAGTGAAAGTCCCAGACAATCGTGGGGCTGGTTACGGGCTTGTCAAACAGGGCAATATGATAAGTCGGTGCAATTCCTCCAAAAGCAGCCATGCCCATACGATAGGTGTTTCTGGATGCCTCATCCAGCTGATCGTAGTCGTGGTAAAACAAAAAGCTGCTGGTCAGCGTAAATGCCCAATCCTTGAATTGCTGCATGATCCATTCATACGGTTCCGCATACTGACGCTGAAACTGCATATTCATCGCCATAGGCTGCTCGGCAAAGGTCATAGCAAGCGCCATCATCGCTCTGTCCTGATTGATGTTCCAGCTTGACTGAATGCCTTCTTTTACCACATCTAATTTTTCAAAAGGATAGAATAAAGACAAAAATGCTTCTGTCTGCATGGATTCTGCTTTTATAAATCTGTTTTTCGGGAGATAAACTGCCTCATAGTCCATAAAGGACGGTGTGGTAGGCAGTGCGGTCATCAGTCCCAGCAGCCCATACTGATGAACAAATTCCAGTACAGCCTGCTCAATGACCGCCTCACTTTTCCGGCCCATACAGAGCATCCCGACATTGAGAGCATCCACAACCAGTTTTTCGGAATCCTTTAGAGGATCATAAACTTTCGGTTCTGCCGCAGGAGCGGCCATGATATATCGTCTGCCATTCTTTCCGGTCTTTATCTCATACTGATTGTACCGCACCCAATAGGAGCTGGCGTGTGCAAATAGATTCTGCATGGCTTCACCTCCATGTGTAATCTGATATATTATAATCCTATTACAAGTATAAAATCAATTTTCGGATTCTGTCAAGCCGCTCTTTTTACGGGGCGGCGTTTTATTTTCTCGCTTGACCTTCGCCGCACTCTTTCCGCTCTGCTCTAAACTTGCAGCATACAGAGCAACAAATTCTTTCTCCCGCAAGGTCAAGCTGTTCTTCCGCAAAAGATGTTCATATAGCTGATGCTGTAATTTCCGTGTGTAAGTATCCCACAGCTTGCGGATATTTCGATCAGATTGCCCCCGCATGGCTGCCACTTTAGCAGTGCTGTACAACCGCAGGGAGAGAAAGTACAGCACTTCCTTATGTTCGTCCTTCAGCCGTTCCACAATTTTGGAGAGAAATGGGTCAGCAGTCAGCTGGTGCATCTCATAAGGACAGTCAAAGATCAAGTCCAGAAAACTGCCTTTGCCCAAAAGCTGCTGTTCCGGCGTATTCAGCCACTCAGGGAAAACCAATCCATAGTTTGCCTTCTTATACTCCAGCGGTACATCTCCACGAAGATTTTCGTGATACCGCTCTCTGCGTTCACGGTTGCGATCCAATCGGTCCATTTCCCCAATAACCACAGAAAAATCTGTTTCTGTTCTTGCGGCTAAGCTGATGCGCTCCACAGCTGTTTCATCCATCTGCTGCCAGAGTGTATTCAGGCTGATGGGAGATTCGGCTGAATCGGCATCTTCTGGAATATCATCCTCTGCTTCTAAAGGATGCTCGTCCTGCTCCAGCTCACTTTCCAAAGCAGCGTTCCGTTCTTCTGCCAGAGCTTCTTCCAGTTCTTCATCGCAGACAGGAGCGTCCTCGTCCTGATTCCAGTCGACAAAGTCAAGGATAGGTTCTGCCCAGGAGGCTTCTTCTGAATTTTCTTCGCTTTCTTCTTCCAACCACAGATCATTCTGTTCTTCGTCCATGACTTCGCCTCCCTTCTGACTCCTATTTTATCTCAAAAACTTGTGCTGTCTATAATTTATTTTTAATTTTTGAAAAACAGTTCCGATTTACATCGCTGTTTTCTCCTATTAGTGAGGAGGTAATCTGAAAATCATTATTCTGATTACATTTTATGAAAGAAAGGAGAAAACAATGATGTCAAATCAAAACAGGGAGCTGACTTCAAAAGAGAAACGCTCCATCAAAAAGCTGGTCACAAGGTTTTGCGCCAACTATGACAGCGAGTACGGGTGCTTGCCGCTGGACTGCGATTGTCCCATGTTCGGCATCTGCTACACAAACAGTGCTATGTGCCGCTACTTTCGGGAATCAGTTTTGCCCAATGACCCGGAGCTGCAAGCATCACTGGAAAGCCAGCCTGTCCGCACCTGTCAGTATTGCGGTCAGAAATTTCCGGCTGACGGGAAGCGGGTGTACTGCTCCCAGCAGTGTGCGGAGTCTGCCCGCCGTCAGCAGAATGCAGCGAGAGTACGGAAATTCAGAAACAAGCAAAAGTAACCATTTGCCCCTCCGAAACCCTGATGGCACAAGGGTTTTCGGAGGGCATTTTGCGGTTGGAAGGGAGTTCTATCAAAACCATGAAAACAGCGAAGAAAAGCGTTACACAGCAGGAATACAGAGCTGAAACCTTGCCGGAGGATATTGCCTATGGGAAATGAAAAGGAAAAGCAGGGCTTTTATATGATAAACCGCCGTATCGGTTCCACTATCTATCGGGTGAGAGTATACGGCAGTGAAACAGCAACAGAAACGATGGAAGATAAAATTTTAAGACTGATTCAAAACGAGGCTGTAAATCCTTGTGGTTCTTGTGATATAATGGAATCACCACAAATGAGCCGTCAGTCTGAAAGGAGCGCATCATGAGCGTAAAACAGACTGAAGGAAAAATCACAGCTCTTTATGAGCGTTTGTCCCGTGATGATGAACAGGTTGGGGACAGTAACTCGATTGTGAATCAGAAAAAATATCTGGAAAGCTATGCTCAGCAGCAAGGTTTCCAGAATTGCGTCCACTATACAGACGATGGCTATTCCGGCGGCAATTTTGACCGGCCTGCATGGAAACGGCTGATGAACGATATTGAGGAAGGTCGAGTCAGCACCGTACTTGCGAAGGATATGTCGCGCATTGGCCGTGATTATCTGCAAACCGGCTTTTATACGGAGGTGTTCTTCCGTCAGCATGGTATTCGGTTTATTGCAATTGCGAATAATGTGGACAGCAGCGACCAGAACAGCAACGAATTTGCTCCGTTTCTCAATATCATGAACGAATGGTATCTTCGGGATTTGAGCCGAAAACAGCGCACAGCGATTCGGATTAAAGGTGAATCTGGCAAGCCGACCACAAACATCGCCATTTATGGCTACAAAAAAGATCCCAAGGATAAATTCCACTGGCTGATCGACGAGGAAGCCGCAGAGGTTGTACGCAGGATATTCCGCATGAATGCAGAAGGAATCGGTCCTTATGAAATTGCACGGATTTTGTATGAGGACAAGGTGGAAACTCCTGCTGTCTATTTGGGGAAGAAAGGGATCGGCTTTTGGAAAAGCAAAGAAGACTTTCCCAACCCCTATAATTGGAGCGGTTATATGGTGGGGCAGATTCTGTCTAAGCCGGAGTATATCGGACATACTGTAAATTTTCGTTCTCATAAAGAATCCTATAAGGATAAGGGCAGTGTTCGTAATCCGCAGGAGGAATGGCTGATTTTTGAAAACACCCATGAAGCGATTATTGACAAAGAGACATGGGAACTGGTTCAGAAACTGCGGAAAACCCCCAGGAGAAAGGATACCCTTGGAGAAGCAAATCCGCTGACAGGACTCGTGTTCTGCGCTGATTGCGGGGCGAAAATGTATAACCACCGATTCCAAGGTGATTTAGAAAACGGAAATTACCCCTATGATGCTTACGAATGCTCAGCGTATAAACTGGCGTCCAGAAACAGGATGGATGTATGCTGCAGTCACTATATTTCAACTAAAGCCATTCGGACTTTGCTCTTGGAAACAATACATGCAGCCAGCACCTATGCCATCACCAACCAGAAAGAATTTCTGGAAAAGGTGAGAGCAGCATCTGCGCTCCGCCAGAAAGAAGCTGTAAAAGATACGAAACGGAAGCTTAATAAGAACCGGAAACGGGCAGATGAGCTGGATGTCATCATCAAAAAGCTCTACGAGTCTTTTGCGGTTGGGCGAATTTCAGATGAACGCTTTGATAGTCTGCTGGCGGAGTATGAAGCAGAACAAAAAATTTGCGCTCGGAGATTGCAGAGTTTGAAAAACAAGTAGCGGCCTTTGAAGAAAGTACCGCAAATGCCGAACAATTCCTTGCACTGGCGAAAAAGTACACTGACTTTTCCGAATTGACGACGCCGATGATCAACGAGTTTGTAGACAAAATCCTTGTTCATGCCCCGGAAAAGGTGGATGGGGATCGAGTGCAGGAAGTAGAGATCTATCTAAACTTTATTGGATACTTTGCGGCACCTGTGCCGGAACTGACACCGGAGGAAGAAAAGCGGCAGGAATACCTGCGTAAGCATCGTATGCAAAGCAGAGAACGGTACAAAGCACTGAAAGATGGCACCCGAAAAGTAGGTGAACCGTTTCAGATTGTGTGTAAGTGCTGCGGGAAGACCTTTGAATCAAAAATGTCCAATGCGATGTTCTGCGATCAAAATTGTCGCTCTAAATATTACCGGCAGGAAGCGGCGAAAAAAAGAAAACGAGAATGCACTTGTGGAAACTGCGGAACTGTCTTTATTACAGACAGAAACGGCGTAAAATACTGCTGTGAGGATTGCATGAAAGAAGCAGCCTGTAAAAGACAGAAGGAGCGCAGAGCGGCAAAGAAAAACGAACAGAAAAGTATAAAAGCATCCGCCATTAAAGAGTCGGATCAAAAAGGGAAAACAGCATAAGGATCAGCACCGAGGCGGCTTGTGAGAATAAAATCTCATAAGCCGCCTTTTTTGCATTTTCAGCCGGATACGGCAGAAAGGGAAAATCTATGACGGAACACGAAAAGAAGTTATTACAGGCTAAGCACCGTTTAGAGGAAACTCAGGCACGGGATCGAGTGAAAGAACGTAAAGCCCGAACACGTAGGCTCATCCAGGAAGGGGCGATTTTAGAGAAAGCTTTGCCGCAAGTACAGAGGATGACTTTGGAGCAGCTGGAGGATTTTCTATGGGAAGTATTCAAATCAGTTCGATGAGCTGGGAGCGTTCCGGGAAACCGGGGCGCTTCTCTTTTTTTCCGAAGGGCGCACTTACTCACCACCCCGGAGGGGCGGTGGTATTTCCTGCGGAAATCGTGCGCTCTCCGAGGGGGATTGCGGCGTCTGCGGACGCCGCTGGACAAGGCTGCATTTCTGTCAAACTGCCAGCCTTGTCCATGCAGTCGGCAAGGGGGTTCCATTTTGTAAGCCCCCTATTTATGGGGTGGTATATTGCCACCCCATCTCGCCGCCTGCCTGTGTCAACCTGCCACCGGCAGCTTGACACAGATACAGGGATGTAACGAACCGTTCCACCCCTGCTGGAGGTACGTCGCATTTCACGACGTACCTGTTGGAATCAGGTGCGGAAGAAGGGCTGCTACATTTCACAGTAACCCTTCGGAAAGGATGGTAGACAATGGCAATTTATCATTTAGAGGCCAAAATGGTCAGCCGTGGAGCCGGACGCTCTGCCGTGGCTGCTGCAGCCTATCTGAGCTGTTCTCGGTTGCTCAATGAGTACGACGGAGTGCAGCATGACTATACCCGCAAACAGGGCCTTGTGTGGCAGCAGGTTTTTCTGCCGGCTGCCGCTCCCGCAGAATGGCAGAATCGAGAAATATTGTGGAATGCTGTGGAGGAAAACGAAAAAACAAAGGACAGCCGCCTGGCCCGTGAATTTGTGGTTGCGCTGCCGATTGAGCTGAGTAAAGCACAGTGGGAAAGGCTGCTGTCCGATTTTGTTTCTGATACCTTTGTATCTGATGGGATGTGTGCGGATGTGGCGATTCATGATCCATACCCTCCCGGTCACAATCCCCACGCTCACATCCTGCTGACGGTGCGCCCGCTGGATGAAAAGGGAAAATGGCAGTACAAGACCGAGAAAGAATATCTCTGTGTCAAGAACGGGAAGGAACAGATCTTCACTGCCGCAGAGTTTAAAAAGGCACAGGCCGATGGATGGGAAAAGCAGTACCAGTACAAGGTGGGCAAAAAGAAGGTGTATATGACCCCGTCCGCAGCGCAGGTGCAGGGTTATGAAAGGGTATCCAAGTATCCCAAAAGCACCAAATACGGCAGACAAAATCCAATCTCTGAGCGCTGGAACAGCGAAGAACAGCTTGTCCTCTGGCGTAAGGCATGGGCGGATGTGACCAATCTTCATTTGGAGCGTGCTGGACAGGAAGAACGCATCGACCATCGCAGTCATGCAGAACGGGGGTTTGATATACAGCCTACCATTCATGAGGGTGTAATTGCAAGAGCACTGGAGAAAAAGGGGATCGTCTCTGATCGCTGTGAGCTGAACCGTCAGATCAAGGCGGACAATGCCCTGCTGCGGGAGTTAAAAGCGCAGATGAAGAAGATGGCACAGGCTGTCAAAAACAGTTTGCCTGCTATTGCAGAAGCTATGGAAACATTGCGTGCCAATATGATCGTATTTCGGTATCAGCTCCGTCATATCAGCCGGGGTAAGTACAAACTGAGTCAATATCTGGATGCTGCAAAGCCTACCTTTGCGGAGTATCTGGCGTTAGTGCAGAAAATCAAAACTGCTGCAAAGGAACGAAAAACCATGCTGACAGAGAAGAAAGAAATTCCTTTCTGGAATGCCTCAAAGCATAAGGAGATATCTGCTAAAATTGCAAAGCTGAACGAGGATATTGAGGAACTGAAATCCGAAAAGGCTGTACTGCTTAATCAGCTGAACTGTGCGGATGATAGTGAAATTTCTGCTATCAAAAAGGACATTGCTGACGCAGAAGCCAGTCTTTCCAAGTTGGAACAGCAGGAAGAAAAGTATTCCTCTGAACTTGAAACTGCCCTTAGTGAATATGCAGATCTCAAAGAGCAGAGTGCAGACTTTGAACCTGTTGAACTGTATGCACAGAGAATGGCGATGCGTTCGGAGAAGTCTGCCTCCGCATCTAACCGGATTCAGTCTGCTTATGGCGAAAAGTATGATCCTCTGCTGATGTTCGATAGTCAGAGAGACATAGCTAAGCTACTCCAAGATGATGCAGAAAATCGTGTTTACCAGCAAGAGATGGAACAGCGAAAACGGCAGGAACAAAAAGAAAAGCCCAGACATGGTGATCCGGAGCGATAACGCACTGATTTACAAGAAATTGCTTGAAGGACGAACAAAGGAGCCGTTGCAAAATAGATGAGTAATCATCTATGGAGCAGCGGCTCCTTTT
>OLPX01000681.1_pt1 | contig 29271 bp, 23 predicted proteins | sample 1672491 | NCBI WGS metagenome assembly OLPX01 (sample SAMEA3136692, study PRJEB25190) | human gut metagenome | biome: human gut; feature: human-associated habitat; material: faeces | place: Austria | collected 2013 | reverse complement strand
CTGCAACCTGTCGCTGAATTTGGGGCCCTTCGACGTATCCATCGGCAACCAGAACTCCTCCTACACTGCGTTCAGCAATGTACGCTACAGGGAAGTGACCCCTTACACCAGCTTCTATCCGGGGTGGTACCAGCTCTACATCTCCAGAACCGGCTCCTACCCCAACACCTCAGTGGCAACCACCTCCGCCAACATGAGCGCCAATACATCCTACACTCTGTATATCTTCAATGCTCCAAACGCAACAGATGGGCTGAAGACGCTGGTGGTGTCCAACTAAACGGAAATAATATAGAAAAACCATATTCCTGTTTTTATCAGAAAGCCTCAGGAAAAAACAAATATCCAGCCGGATTTTCTCCCAGAAAAAGTCCGGCTGGATTACTTAGTATCGTCTTATGTCCTGATTCCATATTCCCGCAGCTTGCGCCAAAGCGTGGAACGGCTGATGCCAAGAGCTTTGGCTGTGTTGCCCTTATGGTAATGGCAGGATGCAAGGGTCTTAGAAATAATACGCTGTTCGTCCTCCTCACCAGAGAGGACTGAACCTGTCCTGAGCGGGATTCCTCCCTGTAAGGATACAGCGGCCACAAGGTCTGCATCCACCGCAAAACCGTTGCAGAGCACTGCAAGGCGTTCGCAAAAATTAAAAAGCTGCCGCACATTACCGGGCCAGTCCATCTGCTCTAAGTATGCTTTTGCTTCATCTGTAATCCGTATATCAGGAAACGCGCGTCTCATATAGGAATCCGCAAGCAGAGAAATGTCCTCCCTGCGCTGGTTCAGAGAGGGAATATTGATCCGCAGCACATCCAGGCGGTACAATAAATCCTCCCGAAACTGACGCCCGGCCGCCAGCTGCTCCAGATTCTGGTTGGTTGCCGCCAGGATGCGGATATCCACGGGAATGACAGAATCTCCCCCGACCCGCATAATCTCCCTCTCCTGAAGGACCCGCAGTAGTTTCGCCTGCAGCGGCAGTGAAATCTCTCCGATTTCGTCCAAAAAAAGGGTTCCTTTGTGGGCCAGCTCAAAAAGTCCCGCCTTTCCGTCCCTATGCGCTCCTGTAAAAGCCCCCGGTGCATAACCGAACAGCTCGCTTTCCAGAAGCTGTTCCGGAATAGCAGCACAATTAACAGCCACAAAGGGCATCCGCCTGCGCTGGCTGTCATTATGGATACTTTGAGCGAACATCTCTTTTCCTGTTCCGCTTTGTCCAATCAGAAGAATATTGGAGGACGTCCGGCTGTATCTTCTTGCCGTCTCCACAGTCGATATCATAACAGGCGACTCTCCCGTGATATCGTCAAACCTGTAGCGGGCAATATGGCCTTTTTTACAGATCCGTTTTCGGATGTCATGCTCCATGCTCTGGATTTCTTTCACTGCCTGCACATTGACCACATACCCGCAGATGGATGATTGGATTTTCAGAACGTTTTTACTTACATTCAGCATATTGCTGCCATATTGGACAAGGCGGTTCACATATTCTTCATCGCCTGCCAGTACATCCTTAAGCTCCCCTCCAAGGGACAGGGCGTCAACAGGCAGGTGCTCCCCGTCTATTCCAAGGACAGACTGCGCTTTCCTGTTCATGGCTGTAAGCTTAAAATCAGGGTCAATCAGCAGAATGCCATCGTGTGATATGTCCAGCAAAGCCTGCAGGCGAAGGGCTTTCTCCTGTTCCTTCCTGAAAATGGACCAGGTGCGTTTGACGTCGGACAGCGCGTTCCAAAACGCTTCCTGGCTGGTTTGGATCATCATGAAGGATACATGGTTCTCCGCAGCATAACGGCAGGTATTTACTCCCCCCAATATCACCTTGCACCCCTCTGACACAGCACGTTTCACCAGCATTTCATTATTCCAGTCAGGTGTCAAAACAAAAGTCCTGATAGGAGCCTCGCTTAAATCCGAAAGCTCTGTAATGCCGTCAAGCATGTTGCCGGCTGCTATGATTCCGATTTTTTGTTTTCCGTAATGCTCAACGCAGTTGCGTATGGTCCTCAGAATATCCGCAGCCGGAACCGTAATTTCCACTACCGGGATATCTTTTGACAAACTGGCCAGGATTTCAGCGAGAAGTCCTCTGGTGAGTACTATGTCGGCTTCAATCTTAATCTGGTTCACATTTTCACTGGTGACAATAACCTCCTCCATCTCATAGTTTTCCTGATCAACTGCTCTGTAAAATTCATTATGTTGTCTGAAAATCTGGTAAGCGTTCTCAATAAAACCCTTGTAAGGAACAGCCAGTGCTATTTTTATCATATGTATCACTTTCCTTCTTTCTCATGCATATACCGCAGAACACATCTGTATCCTGTAAATCTAAAACAGAACTCAGATATAGAACAAATCGTTTTATTCGAGCTATATAGTTGAAACAAAATGTGTCATATCGTATTCCGCATCCATCTTGCCCATATTAAAACAAATCGGCATAAATCACATAAAATAGCATAAATCCATTATGTTTTCTGAAAATAGTTTGGTTTTGCAAATCTGGCATGAAATTTGCTTTATTATATTACATAAAACTGGCAGTTTTTTATATATTTCATCTCTGCAAAGAAAACAAAAGAAAGGAATTATTGGGTGAAAAAATGGTTATGGTTTTAATTGTGGTTTTAGGAATTGCTTTCCTGCTGCTCCTGGTATTAAAGTGCAAACTCCATGCGTTTATCGCGCTCTTAATCGCTTCCATCGCGGTGGGCGTGGCAGCCGGAATGCCATTAACAGACATTACGGCAAGTATTCAAAACGGCATGGGAGGTACTCTCGGCACAGTGGCCATCATAGTGGGACTGGGAGCCGTGTTCGGCCAGATGCTGGAGGCATCCGGCGGCGCTCAGGCCCTGGCTAAAAGCATGATCCGTTTCTTCGGTGAGAAGCATGCCCCGCTTGCTTTTGCTGTCACTGGATTCATTATTGCGATCCCTGTTTTTTTCGATGTTGGGTTCATTATCCTGCTGCCTCTGATTTATGCAGTGGCATACAAAACAAAACGCTCCGTCGCAACATTTGCATTTCCCCTGATTATTTCTTTATGTCTGACCAATGCGTTTGTGCCTCCCACACCGGGGCCGGTAGCAACATGCAGCGCATTAGACGCAAATGTGGGGTGGGTCATCTTTTTTGGAATCATTATTTCCATTCCCCTTACACTGGTGGGTTATCTTTATTCAATTAAATACATTGATAAGCACCTTTTTATCCCTGTGCCGGATTACATGATTCCCGAAGAGTCAAATGATGAAAACCTGCCTTCTTTTTCCAGTGTAATCCTTATCATTGCAGTTCCCATCCTCCTAATCCTGGTCAATACAGGCGTGGATGCCCTGGTCAATGAGGGAATCCTGGCAGACAGTTTCTTTACACAGGCCGCAAAATTCTTAGGTACATCCTACATTGCTTTACTGATAGCTGTATTGCTTTCATTTTACATTCTCGGCAAGCGCAGAGGCTTTCACAAAGAAGATCTGTACGAAATATCCTCTAAAGCATTCCTGCCCGTGGGATTGATCATTCTGGTAACCGGAGCCGGAGGTGTATTTAAGCAGATACTTTTGGACAGCGGCGTAGGAGATGTGATAGCACAATCCGTGGAGACCATCGGCCTTCCACCTATTATTTTGGGGTATCTGGTTGCTGTATTTATAAGAGTCAGCCAGGGCAGCGGCATGGTAGCCATGATAACAGCCGCCGGTATTGTCAGCCCTTTGCTCGCTGTTTCCCCTGTATCGGAAATGCAGAGAGCCCTGGTTGTATTGGCGATTGCCGCTGGTTCAGTAGCTGCTTCCCATGTAAACGACAGCGGCTTCTGGCTGGTCTGCAAATATCTGAACATGACGGAAGGCCAAACGCTGAAAACATGGACATTCATCACCGCATTCCTCTCTCTCTGTTCCCTGGTTCTGGTAATCCTGCTCAGTTTAATAATACCGTAAAAGCTCATGTCCGCTTTTTCTATGACAAAAAATCCCCTGCTGCAGATTGTGGTAAACCTGCCGCAGGGGAATTCCCATTCCATGGCTCCAATACAGCACAACCCTCTAACCCAGCCGTGCTCCATTTGGGCAATGCCCTTGTTTATTCATCCCATCATGACTGAACGAAAAGTATGCCTGATGAAGCTGGTTCCCCCTTGGCGTAGGGTTATTTTTCAAAAAAGTGTTACATTTTGTTTCTCTTAAAATAGTGGAAACAAAAAAATCTGGGATGGGTAATTTATTTTTCCATTCCAGATTTTTTTCTTTTCGCTTTTTGGGGTATATAGGTAGATTAATAGGTATTTTCTATACATACCCATTTCAGAAAAATCTAATCCTACACTTATAGAAGTTAAAATAGTATTTTATATCAAAAGTTTGTATTCTTTCTCTTTGTATTCAATTTTCTTTCAATATGAAATAAATAATTCGCAGTCTTTTCTGTCAGAGCATACTTTTTTGAGTGCAATCCCCACAGCAGATAATGCTACAGCGTTAACTTTACGTGCACCATTTGGACATACAGATATACATCTCATGCAAGAGATACAAAGATCACTATTCACCTTTTTCGGATTGTTCATATCAATAGCTTGAACCGGACATTCTTTTGCACATACACCACACTTAAGGCATTCCTTAGATGGCTTTGGAACAAGTCCTGCTCCACCAGCCTTTTTATAAGGACGATTACCTGGGATATTCGGTTCTTCAATGTTATCACTTGAAATTTTCTTCCTGATCTCTTCAGAAAATTTCAAAAGCTGTTGTGTATCTTGCTTATCTGGTCTTCCTGTTGCAAACTGTCTGACAATGGAATGTTCTGCAATGGCAGAAACTGCGGCAATCACTTGAAAACCAGCGTTCTGAGCAGTATCTCTCAATTCAACCAATGTATCCTCATACGCACGATTTCCATAGACACAGACAATAATGGCTCGCGCATCATTACCTTGTAATGTCATTAACCTTTTTACCGCTACATCTGGCACTCTGCCGCCATAAGACGGTACAGAAATAACAGCAATATCATCTTGTTCTATTTTGACATTCTGATGTTCCGTTTGATTCATCGTTAGGTCTACTGTAATCACTTCGTTTCCCAACTGTTCTGTCAAAATATTTGATACTTTTTTTGTTCCACCTGTTGGACTAAAATATATTTCATAAACGCTCATATGTTTCACGCTCCTATATTTTGCTTTATTCTGACTTCCAAGAAATAATATAATGCAGATCTTCTGGAATTTTTATATCGCCTTGCGGTAATTTTTCGAAATGACCGTTCAACTGCTGTTCTAATACTGTTTGGTGAAAATGAGACAAAGCAATTCCAATATCAATTTGTTTTACAATCTCCACATCTTTTGGTGCATCCTGTTTATATGTCGTATAGAAATGATATGTATCATTTGTTTTCAACACACACCATGGCTGTTGGTTCTTCGCAGAAGGGGCAAGGCGCACCATTTCCAATGGCAGTGCATAAGAACCTGCCATAGTTTTTGTAAGAGGTGTATGGAAATCGTCTTGGAAAAACAATTCTTCCCATTCTTTTCTTGTAGAAGATTTCATAGCCGCTCGCATTTTCATTTCATTTTCACTTAATTCTGCTGCTGGATATCCAACTGGTGAAATTGCAGGAAAGAGTTCTCCTTTGGGTATTTCCATAGCGGAAGAAAAGGCATCTCTGTCAAAAGTTGCTGCCAACCAAACCGTTCCAAGCCCCATATTCGTTGCATACAGAATCAAATTTTCAAATTCATACCCTGCTGCAACAGGTGCCATTTCAATATCAGGGATAGAAATTCCAAGAAATGTGCTTGCGCCTTTAATGACGCCATATGTACCCAGTTTTTCTCCTGTATCACTCAATGTTTTATCTAAAATGTATTCTTTCACCACAACTCCAAAAGGGTTATCCAATTGCTCCATATATTCCAACAACAGATTTCTATCCTGTGGGGTCAGCACTTTTTCTTTGTAAGTACGTACACTATGACGTTTTTTAATTGTTTCTACAACTGGAATTGGTAGCTTCATATGATAATGTTCTCCTTTCTTCTTACGCAAAATCTATCAGTGTTTTATCTGCGGAATAAATAATACTCCGCATAATCAATGCCAAAAAAATCCAGCATTTTTTCACGATACATATAGGTTGCATTTGCTGGCAAATACTCAAATCCTTCGATATCAAAATCGTGCAATACATAGTGCTCCTCCATCCACTGCGACAATACAGTGACTTCTGGATCTGTATAGGGTCTGTCAATTCTTGTTACCTTTGCATTCGGGTCAGAGATTGTCCGCATAATTTCTGCAATCTGTTCATCCTGTAAATGTTTTACAAACATTTTCATTCCCCCGTTTCTCTTAATGATGCCGCAAATAATTCAGTGCATAAGGTTCACCAAAATAGGAGTACATCAGCTTTCGGTAAATGAGATCCGAACCTGCGCCAGCATGCCGAAAACCTTCGATATGATAGTCATAAAGATGATATGTTTCTTCTGTTTCTTGAAATTTCGCCTTAATTTCAGGCACTTTTGACCAATTTAAGCAATCTTCATAACCATTGTCATAACTGCGAATCTGTATCGTTTGCACCAATCCATCATCAGAGATTAGATTCATGATTTCACGTATTTGTTCCTCTGTTAGCTTTTCCACAAACATACACACACTTCTTTCCCATGAAAAAACTTCCTTTGACCATTGCTCATTTCTATGACAAATGACAATTTCCACAATCTATCACAGAAAAGAGCTTCCAATACCATCCATTTATATTAGCTCATGCAACTTCTTATAAACGAATTACAACTTTGCCATCAAGCTTTCCTTGCATCACAAGGCGAATGGCTTCATTTGTTTGTGAAAGGGAGAAGATATGCGGATCTACGTCCGGTATTATATGTTTTTTCTCCACAATTTCTGTTACTTTTTGCAGCTGGTTTCCATCTGCACGAACAAACAAGAAACGATATTCCTTTCCTTCTTTCTGCGCTGCCTTATCAAATTTGGCTCCAGCAAGAGCAAATAAATGTTTTTTCACAGATGAATAATGATTTCGAATTGCAAACATTTTATTGGGTCCTGTTCTTAAACTCAAAAGACGACCTCCTTTTTTCAGTACGGACAATTCGCGTTGAAACTCAGAAGGACCCAAAGTATCGATTACGTAATCAATATCTTTTAAACTTTCCCAATAATTTTCTTTTCTATAATCAAAGTATTTATCTACACCCATAGCAAGAAATTTTTCTTTTGCACGTTCATTTCCTGTTACAATGACCTGAAGTCCAAATTCCTTAGCGATTGGCACTGCCATTTGACCAAAACTTCCCGAACCACCGGTAATTAGCAATGTTTCTCCTTCTTTCGCTTCCAACTCTTCCGTAATCCCTTGATAAGCAGTCAATCCCGTCAAAGGAATGGCTGCTGCCGTAACAAAATCATATCCTTTCGGCATCTTTGCAATGGATTTTGCATCTACGGCGACATACTCAGCAAATGCACCAATTTTTTCCACTGGAAGTCTGGTATAAACACAATCTCCCTCTTGAAATCCTTTTACATTCTTCCCTACTTTTTCTATAACTCCTGCACATTCGTTTCCTAACGTAAGAGGCATAGAATAATTTTGAAGCAGTTTTATGCTGCCTGTAAGAATCAAGATTTCTAATGGATTTACTGCTGCCGCTTTTACTTTCATCAATACTTCTGAGTCTGAAATTTCAGGTATCGGAATGTCGCAAAACACAATATTAGGTTCTTTCGAATAACATTTTATTTGAACAGCTTTCATTTTTAACCTCTCTTTTATCCTATGATTGCTTCATTATTTTCAGGAATCCCCTTGAATTTGTTATGAAAGATAGCTACAATTAAAATAAAACGATTGTTGTAATAATTGATGTTACATCTATCAAATCGTATCACTTCTTAGATGTAATGTCAATAATTACATCTATTTATATCCATTTTTTTCGAAAGGATTTTATTATGCAAATCAGTATGAAATGTTCCATCGCAGTACATTGTTTAATATTCATTCACGAAGCAAAAGGGATTGCGAAAGTAACCAGCACTCTTTTATCGCAAAGTACTGGCTGTAATCCAGTGATTATACGCAATACCATAAGTGCTTTAAAGAAAGCTGGTATTATTACTGTTGCTCGCGGAACCGGTGGTGCAGAATTATGCCATGACCCTTCCGAAATTACACTTTATCAAATTTACAGTGCTTTGGAACCAGATGGGCTTTCTTCATTAATCGGAATACATGCCTGCCAAGGTTTGCAGTGTCCTGTCGCACAAAATATACATCATGTACTGCAAAACCCATATCACAAAATTGAGGACGCTATAAAAGAAACTATGGAGGGAATCACATTGCAATCTATGATTGATGATTTCCACAAATTTGTATGATTTCTATTTCTATAAATCCATCCAAAGATCGTTCTCATTCTTCTTACAGAAAACATTGTTTTGATATATGAGCTTTTTTCGAATTTACTAATGAAACATTTTACCGACATCAGAGAAAGATATATATCTTTACCAATGGTTTTCATGGATGGATAGTAGCTTTTTGTTTCTTGTTTCTCTTAAAAATAGCGGAAACAAAAAAATCTGGAATGGGTATTCTATCTTTCCATTCCAGATTCTTTTCTTTTCACTATCAACGATTTATCCTAAACTTGTTTCTAAATACTTCATTTGTTAGACTATAAAACCTTTAGCAACTGTATCAGTTCTTGCTCAGAATCACTACTTCTCGTACTAAATTTTTTGAATTGGTTATCCTTTTCATAAAACTGCATCAACTTATCATTATTTTCAGCTTCTAAAAATACAACCATTCCTCCAGCCATATACTGCAATTCTTTTATCGTATCAATTGCAGCTTGTAATAATTGCTTTCCTGTGATCTTTTCAGAAGTCTGATCTGCAAAGTTTTTTCCTAACTGCGCAATCAGATATGCCGAAAGTGTATATGTACCATCCATTTCATTTAGTTCGCTTACTCTGGCAATCTTACGATTCATTGTATTGCTAAAATTGTTTGCGTTAATGCTAATAGGCTTTATTGTGATTGTAAAATATCCCACCAAATCAGCATTTTCATTTTCAAATACCAAATACGTGACAGATTGATTCTTCTTTGTAAATTCTATTGCCTGTTGTTTTAGAAATCTTTCAACATCCAAATTTTTATCACATGAAAACTCGGAGAGAATTTGTTTTAAATCATTCTCTCCGAGACCTTGATTGTCTATGGCTGATAAATATTCTCGAATGTTAACGACTGATATATCATTTAACATCTGTTTTCTTCCTTTTTTCCATAAATTGTTTGATTTGCTCTGATCCTTTTAAATATGTGATTTTCATATCAGGTTCTGGTGTTCTATGAAGAGATTCCTGATATGATTCTTCAATCGCATCGGCAAATCTCTCTGCCTGTTCTTTACCATACACAACAAAGTTTTTTGTAATACTTGAAGTTGCCATATCTAACACCTCCTCTTTATACTATATCATACCTTCCTAACTATATTATATTCTGAATCTATTTATTTTTCAATCATTTCTATCTTTTGATGAAAAAATTTAGTTTTTTTAATCTGACTGTTCTTGATAATAATGCTTGTTTTCTTATTCCGGAAGCATCTCCTCAACTATAATTCCCGATTTGAATACTACTTCTATCTTTCTTGCATTTACCACGTTGATATTCTGAATCAGTTTGCGCACCAGTTTATCATCGTATTCTGTCAGTACGCAGTTTGTTTTGTCTAGAAAATTCTCAATATCTTCCATCTTTCTGCTCTTCTCGCCTCTGCTAGATGCTTTGATCTGCTTCATTTCCAGTGCTTCTATCTGTGCTGTGATTGCCTGACAGCGTTCCTCAAAGGCGGTTTTATTGCCGTCCTGCTGGGCTTGCTGCTGTATCAGCTCTGCCATTGCTTTTTGCAGTTTTTTCTTTTCTTTGGCATATTCGGAATCCTCTGTACCATGCGTCAGTGCTGTAACTACATTTTTTCTGAGTGTCTGGACGAAGTCATCTTTGTTTTCAAGAACCTGATTGATGGCGTGCAACACAGCTCTATGTAATACGCTTTCCTCTATGGTGGGGGAATCCTTGCAGTATCTTATCCCATTTCTCAGCCTGTTTTCGCATCTCCATACGGCTTTCTTTTCTCCGTACTTAGACCAGATTTGTCTGTGGTACTCACAGCCGCATTCCTTGCAGACCGTGATCTTGGATAAGGTGTATTTTCCACTATGCTTACCCTTTGATTCTGTTTCCTGTTTACTGGATTTCTTATATATATTAGCTCGTTGGTGCAGCTCTTCTTGGACTTTATAGAATACTTCTCTTGGTATGATTGCTTCATGAGCATTTTCCACATAATATTTTTGAAGTTCCCCTTGATTCTCTTTTCGTGCTTTGGTCAGATAATCTGTTGTGAAGGTCTTTTGTGCCATAGCATCACCGATATACTTTTCGTTTATTAGGATTGTACGGATTGAATTGACATTCCATTCTGTATTGCCTCTGATAGTTTTGATCCCCTTTTCTTTCAGTATGCGGGCAATGCTGTTCAGACTTTCACCTTCCAGATATTTTCCGTAAATCAAGCGGACTATTTCTGCTTCTTCTGGGATGATATGCAGCTGTCCGTCTATACCTTTTTGATATCCAAACATTCTTCTGACCAGCACCTCTCCCTTTTCATACTTTCGTTTTAAGCCCCATTTCACGTTTTCGCTGATATTTCGGCTTTCTTCTTGGGCTTGGCTACTGAGTATTGTAATGAGAAGTTCGCCTGTAGACTCCAAAGTATTGATATTCTCTTTTTCGAAGTATATGGCTATATTTCGCTCTTTCAGCTTTCGAATACATGACAGGCAGTCGACCGTATTTCTGGCGAATCGGCTGATAGATTTTGTCAGGATCAGGTCAATTTCTCTGTCATTTTGAAGGCATCGTTCCATCATGGCATTGAAGTTGTCCCTTTTCTTCATATCCGTTCCAGAGATACCATCATCGGCATAAATCCCTGCTAACTGCCAACTGGGGTTTTCTGTAATCAGCTTGGTGAAGTATGCCACTTGTGCTTCATAGCTGGTTTCCTGGTCTTCCTGTGCTGTACTGACTCTGCAGTAGGCGGCAACATTGATTTTTTTTACTTTCTTTTTCTTTTCTGTATTCATATTAGCTTTGGGCGGAATTATTTTGATTTTTCGATCAGTCGCTGTGCTATTCATAATATACTTCCTTTCTTTTTATGCTGTATTTTTCTTCCATAATCTTTACACCGTTTTATGGCAGCATTTCTGTTACATTCACTCCGTTTTTCAGTGTGAACATCACTCTGCCACCTTTGTATATGGTAATTGTTTGGGTTATTGATTCGAACAAGTCTTTGTCGAATGTTTTTTCTTCTGTCTGCTCTTTATGCTGCTGAAGCAAATCTACTATTTTATTTGTATAGTATTCTGCTCCGCCATCATCGGAGTCTTCATACTGTAATGATGCTCTTTTATATATCAGCTCCAGCAATTCGTCTATGTTATGACTGCTGTCGTTTTTCAGAAGCTCTATTTCATGCTCTACTGCCTGTAAGCGAATATTTCTTTTGAATTTATGTATCGTAATTTTTCTAATCTTTTCCGGATGGTTTTTTATTTTGGTTACTGCCTGCATAAATAATTCTTTGATTTGGTCTTCTTGTATACGCTGATTTCTGCAGTGTACCCTGCCTTTTACAATTCGTTTACTGCAATCCCATATCTGTTTATCTCCATGCTTGTAGCAGTGATATTCACTGCCGCATTCTCCGCATTTCATTTTGTCACCCAGAAGGAAGTATTCTTTATAGTAGATATAGGACTGTTCCTTGCCTATGGCTTTGCGTCGTTCTTTTTTTCTTTGCTGTATGGCTTCAAACAATTCCTGATCAATGATCTGTGGAAAGTTCTCGTTTCCCAGATACCTTCTGTCACTGAGCATATCGCTGAGTCTAACTCGGTTGATTTCCAATCCTTCAATATGGTCTTTCAATCTGGATACTGGAATACCGCTGTTATATACCTTGAAAATCTCCTGTACGATTCTGCTTTGCTTCTCGTCTGCTTGCAGCATCCCATCTATAAATTGATAACCATAAACTGTTACTTTTCCGTTCATTCTTTTCCCCTTCTTTCTGTCAGCTGTAACCCGTTTTTTAGCTGAAAGACCAGCTCGTTTGGATTTACAATAATCTGCTTTACGATTGCTTGGAATAATGTCTTGTCATATGCTTCCAAATACTGCGGTCCTTTTTTGAGCCATTTGATCAGTTCTTTGGTTTGTGTCAGTTCTTTTCTCCGTCTGGATTTACGAAGGCATTGTTCTTTTGCTCTCTGGTACTCTTTCAGATTTTTGCTGATCATGTTTTGCTGTTCCATATAAAAAGCAGAGTCGATCATCTCTCCACTTGCCAAGTGGTTGAGAATCTCTCTCTGCTTTTTCTGTTCTTGTATTTGTTTTTCTAATCGTTCCAGCTGTTCCTGGATCATAGGTGTTGCGTTTAATTGTTCCAGCTCACTCATCAGTGGTACCAGTATCTCATCGCAGTGGTTTGACAGCTTATTCCACATGATGACAAAGACTTGCTCTAACTGGCTTTCCTTGATGATATCATTTTCACATAAGTCTTTTGTTTGTATGCGTCTGGCACAGCTCCAGGTGACATTGCTTTTGCCTGTCCTGTCTTTTTTCGCCTGACGATTGTATGAAGAACCGCAGATGCCACAGATAACTTTTCCCTTAAACTCCGGTATTTCTTCTGGCTGTTCCTCTTGATTTTCTTTTGTTCTGTTGGATTTTTGTTTCAGCATTCTCTGAACTGCTTCGTATTCTTCATATGTTACAATTGGTTCGTGGTCATTTTGAATCAGTACCTGACGATACTCTCCATGGTTTTTTCTTCTAACGAATGGTACGGTGTCCTCGCTGTATGTTTTCTGAAGAAGTAAATCTCCGGTATAGATACTGTTTTTCAGAATGGTATAAACTGTAACCGGTATCCAATTTTTCTTGCCTGTTCTGGTAGGAATTTTCTGGGCATTCAGGCTTTTCGCAATGAGCCATACCCCTTTTCCATCCAAATATTCATCGAATATATATCTCACAACAACTGCTTGCTTCTGATCTAGTTCCAGTAATCCATTTTCATTTGTACAATAGCCATATGCTGGATTTGGCAGTATATAGGTACCATTCAGAAACCTCTTTTGTATGCTCCATTTCTGGTTTGAAGAAATGCTTTCTGATTCCGCCTGTGCTACAGATGAATAGATGGAAAGCAGCAATTCGCTTTTTTCTGAGAGTGTATGAATTCTTTCTTTCTCAAAATACACATCGATTTGTTTTTTCTTAAGTTCCCTGACAACTTTGATACATTCTACTGTATTTCTGGCAAATCTGGATATGGATTTCGTACAGATGATGTCAATCTCTCCTGCTTCACAGTCTTCCAGCATACGCATAAAATCCGTTCTGCCTTTTTCCTTGGTTCCGCTTTTGCCATAGTCTGCATAGATGCCTGCGAAATTCCAGCCGGCTTTGCTGCGAATCATGTTTTCATAATACTCCAGCTGAGATTCATAAGAGCCTTTCTGGTGTGGAATATTGGTACTGACTCTGCAATAAGCACAAACGTTTTTCGTTTGTTGTTTCATTTCCACATCTGCAACATCTATCCGTTTTACTTTTTCTTTCATAGTATCCCTCCTTTTTTTCAAGCAAAGGATACCTGCTTTTCAGTGACACATCTACTATTTTTTTCATAAAGTTTTACTTCTGTCGGCTGGAAAGTTTGCAGATTCAAACTGTCAATTTGGTGATATTCTTCTTCTGTAATGAGATTTCGAAAAAGCATTTTTATCAGCAGTTCTTTGGAAAACTGATATTTAATTTCATTTTGCATCTGTTCTTTTGACATTTGTAGTCCTCCTTAATTTTTACTTGATTTTTATAGACTTTCATCAGCAAACAAACTGATTTCCTAATGAAAACCTACAAATGAGAAAAAGCAATATAAACTGTGCTTAGCTGCACACATAGGCATTTCACCTCCCCCGTCATGCGGGCTGCCGTCCTTGCGATGTCTGGGACTCGGCAGAAGTATCATTATGGCTCTGTTTCGGTCATGGCATTTGATCCTGCCAAAAGATCATACCCATACAGTAAAAATCGCTCGAATTATGTATTACAGACAACCGAACCTCTCTCAAAAATATGTTTATTTCACGTTCTGTTGTAACGAATCGTCATGGCGCACTGCATGGTGCTGCTTGCCCCTTTCGGGCGAAACAGAGTAACGTATTTATATTGCTGGATATTTGGTTTTCAAAGAACACAGAAAGGTGAAAATAAAAAACCCTTCATATATCAGGTCACTACGAAGGGTTTTTATGAAAGGAATTTTAAATTTTTTTAAGTTTCATCGATATTTACAATTTATTTTGCAATTAGACCTATATTTTTATGCAAATTTAAGCGTAAAATCTGCTTATATTTTAACTGAGTTTTACTGCTTACTTCAGAAATTCTTTTAAGCATTTCAAAATCTTTCTTTTTTTCTTGTTCAATGTAGATTGTTTCATTCCTAAAATATCTGATATTTCTTGTTCTGAATATTGAAATAAATAATTTAGCACTATGATATTATCTGGATCTATTTCTTTCAGAATCTCTTTTATCTTATGCATTGTAGCTTTATGTATCGCTTCTTCTTCAGTATTGGAATTCATATCAGGAACAAAGTCATAAACATCATTATTTTCTTCATTCATCGCATCAAAACTCAGAATATTATTTCTTCTTCTTTTTCTTTGCTGATTTTTTTCATATAATTGATCTTTATATAACTCCAGATATACTTCCTGATTTACTTCTACTTGTTTGTTTCCAACCTGAACAAAAAATTGTTTTTTATCTTCTTTACACATACTCATTCCTCCGATTCAAATTTGTTTTGAGTGACAAATTTAAATCAGAGGCTGGCGGCGATCGGGACCTGTTTACACAACAAAAAAAGCAAACCTCGGTTTGAGATTCGCTTTTTAAAATAAATATGAAATTTTTCACATAAAAATAATGTGCTTGAAAATAAGTTTTATCATAAGCATTGAGATGAAAACAAACGAATGGTTTCTTGTTAGATGAACATTTGCAATTTTTGTTTTTCCTTTGATTACAATATTGGATCAAATTTTTCATTTCATATAAAATTATATTTTTTATCATATTTCATGATGTTTTGTATTATTTGTATTAAAATCCACATGGATATCATAGCGAAATATATCGAAAATTCTTGTAGAATGGTGTCGGAAAACCTGAAAATTTCTCGATAAAATATTACATTTTTCTTGTTTTTTCGCATAAAAAAAGACCACCGTTATGGTGGTTAGGGGATCGACAAAATCCATATGCTTTGATCAAATCTTCATTTCAGCTTTTATCATGTGCAAAGAAGTATAAATAGTTCAGTAATATAAATGCCTTAAATCTACTACTGATTACAGGCTTATATATACCACCTTCTTTTTTTGAGAACATTACAAAATATAACTTACTCATAAAGATAGTTATGTTCCTTCTTTTATATAATTTTTACACCCTCATTAATTTATACTATAGCATTATTATTAAATATTCTTTTTTCTTCTGATATCTGTTTCATTTCTCTAATAACCATATCATATCTGGTCAGTGCAGCAAAAAGAGAAAATTGTGCAGCACGATTATATTTGAATATTTATGTATATTTTTTGATGTTAGATAGAACAGATTTATGATGTCATCATATATTCCACTTACAATTTATGCCCTTCGATCTAGTTGTCTCTATCTTTGGCTGTTGCACCTTCTTCTAGGACTGATGTCTTTCCTATATCAGTCTTCCCAAACCTATGGATAGTATTATTTGTTGGAGCTTATTTTCTTTCAACATAATGCGTAAAAAAGTCTATTGGTTCACAAGAATTTTTCCGCAAAACGTTTTTTACCAATCGTATAGTTTGCCAAAATATTGATTCTTTGAATTAACAATTTTTGCTCTGTAATATTTTCAAAAAACCTTATAACTGAATCAATAATTTTTTATTGGAAAAAGTGTATTTGCCTATAAAACATCTTGCAATGTCTTCTCATAGTAAATAGACTATTTGCCTCCAGTTTTTTATAGCCTCGTTCTACTTTTGAGAAATCTATCAACAATTTGTAATCCCCTCACAATCTATAATTATTTCATTTTGTTCAATTCTGTGATTTGCAGCACCCTATTTTGCTTGATATACTTAACTCCAATCTTTATGGCAAATCTCTGACGAACAGCTTAATGATTTCGAACGAGCTTATGATATTCATATATTTTTATCAATAATTTTATTTATTCCTTACTTCCTAGACATATTCTGTTTTATCACTAATTTTTCTTTATACTATAAAATAATACTAAGAATCATACCTGTAACATAGATAATGAATGATATAAAAAAATGAAAGAAAAAAATAACTTTATAAACAGTAGATTCACAATTATTAAACTTTACCAAAACATCATTTTCATGTATACAAATCAAAATAATTAAAGGAATATATTGGACAAAACATATTGATAACACAAAAAAGTGCAACAACAGTACAATATGATGCAAACTAAAGTCATGTTAATAAAACTGTAGTGACATTAATGTAAGCCCCTTCTTTCCATTTGACTTTATTATTAAATATGATTATACTGTTTCTAACGGACATATAATATGGAGGTATTTATTTATGAAGGAATTACCACAGATTTCTGAAGCCGAATTCGAAGTTATGAAAATTGTATGGAAATATGCACCTATTAATACAAACGAAGTAACAGAAAAACTATTAGAAACAACAAACTGGAGTCCTCAAACTATTCATACAATGCTAAAACGACTTGTGACCAAAAAAGTACTTACATATGAAAAACAAAGTCGAGTATTTGTATATTCTCCTCTAATAAACGAATCAGAATATATTCAACAAAAACGTCATTCTTTTTTAAATCGTTATTATAATGGTAAAATAACAGCTATGATATCCTCTTATCTCGAAGATGATGCATTACCTACAACAGAAATAGAGGAACTCCGTTCCATTCTCACAAAAATGTCACAAAAAGGAGGAAAGTAATATGAGTGATTTTATGATACGCTTTCTCATTTGTAATTTATGGATTAGCTGTATCATTGGAATCCTTTTAGTAGTTAAAAAATTATTCAAAAAAATTTTAACTAGCCGTATGCAATATAATTTATGGTTCTTATTATTTATATTGTTGTTAATCCCTTTTGTACCATCAAAGCCAACAAAATTTTTTTCCATATTTGCGTTATTTAGTAACATTCCACAATCAGAATTACCAAATAATGATATTGTATCACATACAACCAATGAAACAATTTTTGAAAATAATATGAATTGGATGAATGACTTTACACTTTCTATCACTCAAGATACATCATCAATATTTGGATTGATTTTAGGAGCTGTTTGGATTATAGGTGTACTAACAATGATTATTTTGGTTACAAAATCAGTTTTACGCTTACATATGTTAAAAAAATCCGCTCTATCTTTGCAAAATGTTGAAGTACGAAAAATTTATTATAGTTGTTTAGATGAGATGAATTTAAAAAAGGATATCCCCATTTACAGTACTGCTTTTTTAAAATCTCCCATCATCGTTGGTATTTGGAAACCATGCATTTATTTGCCGATACATTTGATTTCTGATTATAATACTTCTGATTTACGATATATGTTGCTACACGAGTTACAACATTACAAATATAGGGATAATATTACTAACTATTTTATGATTCTTATTAGAATTATTTATTGGTTTAATCCTATTGTATTGGTTGCGCTAAAAGAAATGTGTCATGATAGGGAAATTGCTTGTGATAGTTCTGTATTAAAAATGCTTGAATATAAGGACTATATTAACTATGGAAATACATTGATTAATTTTGCTGAAAAAATTTCTACCACTCCATTTCCATTTGTAGCTGGACTTGGCGGAAATATGAAGCAAATTAAACGCCGTATTCTTAACATTGCTTCTTATGAAAATCCTACCTATTGGAAACGAATAAAAGGATTGATTGCTTTTTTAATGACAGCTATTTTACTTTTTGGTTGCTCTCCTATGTTGTCCACATATGCATCGGAGGAATGCTATACTTGGGATACTTCCTCAAAAAAGATTACGCTTGTAGATCTCTCATCATATTTTGATGGGTACAAAGGAAGTTTTGTGCTTTACGATTTACAGAAAGATAATTGGAATATATACGATATAGAACAGGCAACTATACGAATATCTCCCAACTCTACTTATAAAATATATGATGCTCTATTTGCTTTAGAAGAAAATATTATTACTTCAGAAAATTCTTTTATTTCCTGTCCTCAACAGAATTATCCATTTGAATCATGGAATGAAGACCAAACTCTGTTTTCTGCAATGAATTCTTCTGTTACTTGGTATTTTCAAGCTTTGGATGCAAAGTTAGGTAAATCTAATTTGCAATCTTATATTGAACAAATTGGATATGGAAATCAAAACATAAATGGAGAACTTTCTTCATATTGGATGGAATCCTCCTTAAAAATCTCTCCTATAGAACAGGTAGAACTTTTAACGTCATTATACTTTAATGATTTTGGATTTACGCCAGAAAACATTCAAACTACAAAAGAAAGTATCCAGCTATTTTCAGATGTTAATTGCACAATTTATGGTAAAACTGGTACTGGATGTATTGAAGAAAAAAATGTAAACGGTTGGTTTATAGGTTTCGTGGAATCTAAAAATCATACATATTTTTTTGCAACAAATATTCAAGCTATAGATAATGCAACTGGCAGTATTGCATCTGAAATTACACTTTCTATATTATCTGATATGAATATTTATAAATTATAAAAGTAACAATCATATAGATAGGAAAAAACAACATAACTCAATCAGTTTAGTTCAACACAATTCTTTAAATTGATAAAAGGATGGTACACAAAAAGATAAACTACCCATATTGTGTGGACAGCATATAAAAAACATTCTTGTTAAGATAATAATATTTGAGTTAAAAACAGGAGTGGCAATGCCACTCCTGTTTTTAACTGGACATACTTATGGTTATAAAAAATGACTAACAGATATAAAATATCCTGTTATATATACATATAAGAAATATCTATTACCCATTTTCTGTGTCAGCAACTTTCTATCCATATTTCTTCATAAATTGCATGATTGTTTTCGAAAATCATAATATCCACAGCAAGATACCTAAAAGAAATGATACATCATTGATAATGTATCGCATACTCTGTGTCTGTATATAACCTCATATTGCACCTGTACTCTCACATCCGTTCTTCTAATCGCAGAAAATTCCGTAAAAGTTCATTTTTCATCTTCAGGCACTCAATTTCTTACTGATATTCTCTGATACTAGCTGGTTCTGTCTGTTTTTTAGGACGTCCTCTGTATTTTAGCAGAAGCCCAGCAATAAGACGAGTCTATTCCCGATTATAGTAATTGATTCAGTTTTCAATTTGTCGAATCTCTAATTAAAAGTATTTTACAAGCTTACGGATTGGTTTTTCCTACTTTACACATAGCAATCAGCTTTGGTTCAATTATTTGATATGCGTGTATTTACTTTTTGCTATAACAAAACCTGCTCATATAATCAAGTGTTTTTTGTTGAAACCACAGGCTCCTTATGTGATTCTATTATTTTAAATAAGGGGGCTTTTTGTCATTGTCCGTTTTTATTGGTTCAGTTCACTTTTTATGCTCAGATACAATAGGAAAAATTATTTTAAATTTTGCTTGACTTTTAAATATTACTATTGTAATATTTAAAGCGTGCTTCACACAATAGACTTATTGCTATATTTTCTCAACTAAAATTTTATATTGACAAATACATATAGAATTCATTTTATTTATAAAGAGAGGTGACAAAACATTTTCAAAATCTTAATACAAATATGTTGAGAAAAGATAAACTATGTTGGATTATAGTTCGTAAGCACAACTAAAATGAATGGTTTACTAAATTTAACCTAAATAAAGAATTATATATTGTGACAAATACAACTCTCATATCCTTTAAAATGTAAATACTACTATTTTATTATGGATTTGCAATGAAAAACTTGAAAGGTGGAGATAATATATTACAAATGCATAAGTTAGCTATATGAAATGATATAAATGCTTCAAAAATTCAAAATTCTATGTATAATCTATATTTTAGGAGGATAAAGTTATGAAACACAACAAAATTACCATAAGTATTTTAATGATCTTTGTCATATTATTATCTGTTGGATGTAGTAATAATCAAGAAAACATTTCTGATGGCAATGAAAATGTTAATGCAGATTATGATTTTCTATTTCAAGAACTGGAAGAAAAATATGATGCTACATTAGGAATTTATGCACTTGATACAGAAACTAATAAAGAAATTTCTTATAATGCAGATGAAAGATTTGCATACTGTTCAACATTTAAAGCTTTAGCTGCCGGTGCCATTTTAGAAAAATACTCTATTGAAGAACTTGATAATGTAATATATTTTGAAGAAGAAGATGTTTTATCTTATGCACCAGTTGCAAAAGATAAAGTAGATACTGGAATGACTATTAGAGAAATATGTGATGCTGCAGTTAGACAAAGCGATAATACTGCTGGAAATCTACAATTTACTCTTCTTGATGGACCTAATGGTTTTAAACAATCATTAAGTAAAATTGGTGATACTGTAAGTGAGCCTTCTAGAATAGAACCTGAATTGAATGATGCTGTACCTGGCGATATAAGAGATACTAGTACTCCTAAACAATTGGCTTTAAATTTAAAAGAATATGCAACTGGAGATATATTGTCAGATGATAAAAAAGAGATTTTTATAGATTGGATGTCAAATAATGCAACTGGTGATGAATTAATTCGCGCTGGTGTACCAAGTGATTGGATTGTGGCAGATAAAAGTGGTGCTGGTTCTTACGGAACACGAAATGATATCGCTATTGTAACACCCCCAAATAAAAAACCTATATTTGTAGCTGTACTTTCAAAAAAAGCAGAACAAGATGCAGAATATGACAATAAACTGATAGCAGATGCCACAAAAATCATCTTTGATTTAATATCATAAAAATTGATTCACTCAAAAATAAATTAATATACCAAAATACAATTACAAAAGTTTTATCTTAGAAACTCTCAAAAAGAACCATAGATAAGATTCTTCTATGACGATATAGGTGAAATACTTGAATTCAAGCATTTCACCTTTTTTGTAAGGATATGTAGAAAAGTCTATAAATAAGGATGCTTCTATAACAATTTGGAATACTTAAAATTAGAGATTTGAACCTTATGTTATAAATACTATCTATCTAACGGGTATCGATAACAGGCGGCTTTTCAAACATTTTAACCAAGATATTGATTTACTCTGAAATCCTATTTCATATATAATACTCAGTTTATCATAGTTCTGCGCTCAGTTCCGAATGGTATTAGTTTACCTTTTGCTTGCTTCGAAAGTAAAGCAATATAGTATCTTTAGCAAGGCAGTATTGATTTGAAGTACACTCCTTTGCTTATTTAGCTTTCTATAGGTCGCATTCAAATATTCCACCTTGTTTGACGACAGATTTCGGCATAATAGGTTTGATGAAAAAGCCTTTAAACACATTTTAAGAGGTCTAAAAATTCAAGTCGTTAAAAAAGTGATAGTGATAATAGATAACACCAATTAAAATGCAAAAAAACTTTATCTTTCTTTCGTTTTTTATGTTTTTTATTCAACCGGAGAAATTGATAAAGCTGGATATTACTACAAATTAGAAATATAAATCTAATCTATCAAATATGGAGGAATGACTATGAAAAAAATATTTGCACTTGCTTTTTGTTTTGTAATGAGTAGCTTTGTTTTGGCGGGCTGCTCGGGAAAAGCGAACCTTTTGAGAAAAAAAGTTTTACGCCGGATACAAAGGTCAACGAAATAAATCTTGATGTGAGGGACAGAGAAATTGAAGTAACACTATCTGACGACGAACAGGTGCATATCCAATATTCTGAAAACAGCAAAGAGTATTATGATATTTCTGTTTCCGATGGAAATGTGCTGACTATGGTAAATGCCAACAACAAAGAATGGACGGATTATATCGGGGGAAAACCCTCTACCAAAGATCGGAAAATCGTATTACAAATGCCGACTACACTTCTGGATACTGTTACGCTATCTACGACAAATGAAGATATATCACTTCCAGTATTGGCTGTTACGGGAAGCATTGATATTTCGACTAACGACGGAAACATCACTTTTGAGAGCTTAGATGTAGGAAATACCTTGACTTTGACCGTTAAAAATGGGGATATTTCTGGCATGATTGGAGGCAGGTATGAGGATTTCGTCATTCAATCAGAAGTCAAAAAAGGTGATAGCAGTTTGCCAAAACATAAAGATATTGGTAAAAAAACACTAAAAGTACTTTGCAATAACGGTGATGTTGATGTTACGTTTGTGGTATAAATAAAAAAATATAAAGACAGGAGAAAAGATAATAATGATAACAAAGAATAAATTTTATTTGAAAATGATATTTACAGCATGTATATGTGCAATTATTTTAACTGGCTGTGGTAGTAAGTATACTGTAGAGGAAAAAAGCTTGGTTGAAAACCAAAAAGAAAATCAAGAAACACTGGAAAATGGAGTAAACAGAACTTCTATGGAAAAAAGTATGGAATTTTCCGATGAAAGCACAGAGAAAATACCAGAAATAGTAGAGGTAGACTGGTCAGAGTATTTTAATGGATTGAATGGAACAGCAGTTATATATGATGCATCCAATAAAAAATATACAATTTATAATCGTGATCTTGCAATTACAAGAAGTTCACCATGTTCGACATTTAAAATTATTTCTTCTTTGATTGCCTTAGAAAACGGAATTATTGAAACGGAAAACTCTACTAAAACATGGAGTGGTGAAATATTTTGGAATGAAGATTGGAATAAAGATATTGATTTTCAAGAAGCTTTTCGTACTTCTTGTGTATGGTATTTCAGACAGGTCATTGATGATATTGGAGAAGATTTAATGCAGAAGGAATTAGATAAGCTCCAATATGGTAATTGTGATATTTCTGATTGGGAGGGACGATTAAATACAAATAATAGTAATAGAGCTTTGACGGGCTTTTGGATTGAATCTTCTTTAATGATTTCACCCAAAGAACAAGTGGAAGTAATGGAGCATATCTTTGGAAAAGAATCGAATTATTCAGAAGAAACACAGAATACATTAAAGCAAGTTATGCTTTTATCAGAGGTTGATAGTACTGACATTTCTATATATGGAAAAACCGGAATGGGAAAAGTCGATGGTATTGTTGTTGACGCTTGGTTTACAGGGGTTGCGGAAAGTAAAACAGGAGATGTGTATTTTTGTGTGCGTCTTGGAAGAACTGATGGTATGAATGTATCCAGCACATTGGCAAAAGAAATAGCAATCGATTTGGTTCAAATAACATTACAATAAATACAAAATGAAATATAGTTAACTAGATAGTGTCTACACGAGTTTATGCCAAAATTGCACACCAATGGCAATGCAATAAATTTGCACTACTGCTAGAAATAATACTGTGCTTTTGGCATATCGTGTGGCAATTCCATGCCAACGTTGTAAATATAAAAAAGTTAAATATCGCAGTTGATACATATAACAGTCGTATTCTTGATATTCTGTGCAATTTCACTTTGTGGGAATGACAACTTCCATTTCAGCAAGATTGATGTAGGCAATGATTTGATTGGTATCATATCCACAATCAGCCAACAATATTTCTGCCAATATTCCTTTAATCAGATGAAGAGCTTCTTTGTTATCAGCTCAGGTACCCTCTGTAATAAGTACTCTGACTGATACACTATATGCATCTATGGCAAAATAAATTTTGGTATTGATCTCCCTTTTGTACGATTCATGTCCTGATTACCACCTTTTGCACCAACTGCATGTGGATGCACTTTACAATACAATAACTTGTATTGATCATCAGCCATTCAACATCAGGTTCATCTACTAAAAATTCCAGCAGATTTTTTCAAATGCCTTGATCGCACTACCTATGGAAATGTTGATACACTGTTTCCTATTTTCCATAGTGTGGTGGTAAATCTTGCCATATTGCCACAGTTGGTAAAATACAAAATATGGAAAGGCAACAGAAAAATGGACAAAATTTTGAAGGAGTAACTACCTAGCTTCTACAGGTGTTTTATAATTTAATGCACTATGAATACGCTTATGATTAAACCAATATACATACGCTTCTAACTCTGCCTTTAAATGCTCAATATTCTGAAAACGTCTAGAACGCACAAATTCTGTTTTAATAATTTTAAACTGAGCTTCAGCAACTGCGTTATCATAAGGACAACCTTTAGAACTAAGAGAACGTTTTATCTGAAAAAGCTGAAGTAATTCATCAATCTTATCGTTTTTAAAATCTCTGTCTCTGTCTGTATGAAATATTTCAAGATTTTTAAGATTCGTTTTTATAGTAGCGATTGCATCATAAACAAGCTGTGCATTTTTATGCTTGGAACAACTATAGCCTATGATTTCTCGGTTATATAGATCCAATAAAATACAAATATAATGCCATTGATTGCCTACTCTAACATAGGTTAAATCACTTACAATAACTTCATATCGTTTTCTTCCTGAAAATTTTCTATTGACTAAATTATTCCTCCGATTCAAATTTGTTTTTTCATGGCAAATTCAAGTCAGAGGCTGGTGGTGATCGGCACCTGTTTACGCAACAAAAAAAGCAAATCTCGGACTGAGATTTGCTTTTTGGCATAGCTATTTTATATATACAATTGAAAATATGAAATATTTGATGCTGAATGGCTTTTTTCGCACAAAAATTACCGTATTTTTCTTTTTTACAAAATAGGCACTGATTGATAATATTCTTTATGTATTCACAAGATTCGCCTACATTTTTGTGTGTTCTTCCATAATTTATCGCATTCTTATAGCGATCACGACCTTTTTCAACTTTTTACAGATAAATCATACCGAACATTATCGAAAAAAAATGTAGAAATGACTCGACAATATCTATATTTCGTTCGACAAAAAATGTCATAATATTTTCTTAAAAGTATATGTCCTCCTTCTATAAATTAAATTGTTTCTTATATCTTTTTTTTGATTTTCTGCAACAAAAAAGTCGGAAACCTTTCGGCTTCCGACTTTTCGTACAGGAAAATATTTTATTTTACAACATTCTCGCAGAAATTCATGAGCATCGTAGCCGTTTCAGCTCTGGTGGTCTGCCCCTGTGGTACCAGTGTACCATCACCCATACCATTTATGATGCCTGCACCGCAAGCCCACTGCATAGCAGGATATGCGTAATTGCTGATATCAAAGGCATCGGCATAAGAAAGGATATTGGTATCCTCCCCAACTGAAACATCATAATCCTGATACTGTGCGTAGTTATGAAGCATCACGGCGAATTGCTCTCTTGTGATGGAATCTCCCACACCAAAGGTATCGCCATAACCTGCTACAATGCCGTTTTCGTTTGTCCAGGCAATAGCATTCGCATAGTATTTATCACTGGTCACATCCAAGAAAGGTGCTACATCGTCCGGTGTCGGATTGCCTTCCAGATTCCAAAGAATGACTGCCAGCATTTCTCTGGTCAGAGGAGTATTAGGAGCAAAAATATCTTCGCTCATACCACTCATCAAGCCATTTTCCACCGCATAGGAAACGGCTTCATAGAACCAATCGCTTTCCTTCACGTCCAAGAAAGAAATGGTTTCAGTTTCTTCTGTTTCTTCCACTTCTTCTGGTTCTTCAGGAACTTCTTCTTCTATTTTCTCCCATTTGGCGTAAACGGTGGTGTCTTGTGTCAGGTATACCTCGTCGATTTTCTTTGTCAAATCTTCATCGGCATACCAGCCTACGAATTTGTAGCCTTCTTTTTCGGGAACATATTCGTCCAGATCAATGGTACTGTATTCCCATTCGGTGACGGTGTCAATTTTACTGCCGCCGTTGGTGTCGAATTTCAGATCCCAGAAGAATACAGAACCGCCGGAGGATTTCTTCTTCCAGTTTGCCGTAATTGTTGTATCATTTGCTGGCATAGTAAAGGTGGTGCTTGCGCTGGAAGCATCAGCAAAGCTGCCGCCATTGGAAGAAGTCCAGCCTGCAAAACGATAGCCAGATTTTGTTCCTGCGTCAATGCGGATTTCTGTTCCTTTGGTATATTGTCCACCTGTTGTGGTACCATTGCCGCCATTCAGATTAACTGTCAAACTATACTTTGTTTCCTCATTGATGGATAGCGTGAACTCTTTGCTGTCGCTGCCGTTGCCGTTAGTGGCAGTTATGGTAAAGGTAGATGTGCCCGCCGCAGTCGGGGTACCGGAGATTGTGCCATTACTGTTCAGCGTCAAACCGTTAGGTAGGGTGCTTCCGCTGGCAAGGCTCCATGTAATAGGTGTATCGCCTGTGGCTTCAAGGGTCTGGTTATACAGGGTGTAAACCGTGCCGTTAGGCAGGGTTTTGGTGGTAATTGTAGGAGCGATGGTAATTGTTCCATTGTCTTCTGGTGTACCTTCCAGCTTGCCGCCACTCTCTACATTGATGGTGCCGTTGTTGGTAAGCTTGTCATTGCAGTTGAGAGAAGAATCATTCGGAATGGTCAGAGTTTCCTCGCTGCCGATGGTAAGGCTTTCATCCAAGGTCACATCGCCGTACACAGTGCCGCTCTTGCCGTTAAAGACGATACCTCCGTTGCCATCGCTGCCTGCACCAACCTGAACACCCGTTCCCGAATTGCTAGTCATTATTCTACTGTTTCTTGTATCCACCACTGCGTTGCCGCTGACGGTCAGGCTGGAAGTGCCAGCATTGTTCGTGTCAGACCAATAATAGTAAATTCCGACATAACCATTGCCACCGGTGGTCAGGCTGCCATTATTTACCGTAATAGTAGAAGTGGATGATGCGTCGGTACTAGAAATTAGATAAACTCCATACTGGGCAGGAGATGAAGCTGTAACATCCGCACCGTCGATATCCAGGTTCGTATTCTTTGAACTACAAAGCGTAATTCCTGAATTACTCCCTTTCGGTTCGACATCTAAGCTGCCAGGACCCGCAATAGACAAGGAGACATCTCCAGTCGTGGACTCTACACGAATCCCGCCGGTTCCCGTTATGGTACTCGTTCCTTGGGATACTACTATTTTGAGAGAAACATCGGCAGTTTGACTAAAGGCAATCACGCTACCGTCATAGGTGTAACCTTCTGCAACATTCACAGTTTGATTGTTAGTAATCTCTGCCTCATTCAGCGTAAGGGTGAAGGTGGCGGCGTCATAGGAAAACTGACCGTTGGCAGGTTCTGTACCGTCAACCTTTGTCCAAGTTCCATTTTGGTTTTCATAGCAGCCGCTTTCTGTGATTTGCTGACCGCCTATAAACAGCTTAATTTCGCTGGTTCGCAAAGTTGGTGCTGTCAACAACAGAGCTGCACCGACGCAAACCTTATCCAGCTCGGTACCCTCCGCAGAGCAGACCGGGCAATCCCCATTGATTTCTTCATCAGTGCAGAGATTTTCACAGGTACATTCTTCCGGCTGTTCGTTGGACAGAGCCTCTAGGTTTCCGATGTCCTGTGCGTTGCAGACTTCACAAACAAAGGTGCAAGGCGTTCCCGCTGTGGCGGGAACATAGCCGCAGGCTTCATCATGGCTGTGATTGCAGGCTGCCGGATCGGTCAGTCCGCCACAGTTCTCGTTGTGTTCATGGGAACATGGAATTTCTGCTGTTCCTTCGGTGTAGCCGCAAGCGCCGTCATGCTGGGTGTGGTGTTCACACAACCCGCCCGTGTAAACAATATCGTTTGCATACGCCATGGACGGCACCAACGCCATCATCATGCACAGGCAGACAAACGCCGCGAAAATTCGTTTTCTCATCATTCATCCTCTCCTTATTTCTCCATTACAAAATAACAATGCTGATTTCAGCCATACCTAACTCACGCCAATGTGTTCTGTTGTTTCTATTCCCCTAAAAACAATATATTGGCAATCCATAAAACAGCTATTTCTTAACACTGTTCCATCTGGGGAATATGCTCCTTCTCTGTATCCACCTGCCTAATAATATCGCCTACGGCTGGAAAGTCTGTATCCTGCCATTGACCATCTGCGATGCCGTTATGGATACAACGGATTACATCAGACTGCCCCTCGAGAATCCCTGCGATGCCGCCAAGACTGAATTTTTCATCTGCGCCATCCAATATATGAATGGTACCGTCAAACACACAGCTGTCAATCTGACTATCTACCGCAGAGCCAACCACACCGCCTAGATACAGAAAACTTCCTCCGATATTTTGAAACACAACACTGGAATGGCAGTTCTGTATCGTTCCGTTTTCCACACGACCTGCAATGCCGCCAGCAAATAAGCCCATGTTTTTTCCATTGCTCTCCACTGTAAGGTTGGAGGTACAGTTTTGGATATGTCCCTCAACAACTATCCCAGCAATGCCGCCTACCGCAGAATAAAGATCATCAGCAAGGCAAGTCATGGTACCCAGAATCGTAAGGTTTTTCACAGTTCCGTCTATGGCACCAAAGAAACCGTAACAGCCTTCTCGGTTTTGACTGATATGCAGACCACGGATGGTATGCCCTCCGCCGTCAAATGTACCATGGAACGGGAAATTCTCATTTCCGATGGACGTCCATTCTTTACCTCCCAGGTTAATGTCCTCCGTGAGGGTAACCACCAGATTTCTATGCTGGTCATTATGAAATTGATTGCTTGCACGAGCAAAATCCATCAATTCTTTTTTGGTCCTGATGGGCAAAATAATTTGTTGCTCGGACATTTCCTCACCTCCGTATCAAACAAAAAAGGCGTATTCCTCCCATGATTTCCTCATGGGCAGAATACGCCTTTTTGATTTTGAAATTCGGTATTTATTTTCGCAACAAAAGAAAACAGAACTATCTTGTCTGTCTGTCTGTCTGTCTGTCTGTCTGTCTGTCTGTCTGTCTGTCTGTCTGT
>OLPX01000679.1_pt1 | contig 29372 bp, 21 predicted proteins | sample 1672491 | NCBI WGS metagenome assembly OLPX01 (sample SAMEA3136692, study PRJEB25190) | human gut metagenome | biome: human gut; feature: human-associated habitat; material: faeces | place: Austria | collected 2013 | reverse complement strand
TCGTAGGAGCCGGGCAATTCGCCGCCGTGGCGCTCTGTGATCATAAGCGCCGCTTTCTTTAAATTCCTGGCCCGGGTATAGTACCCCAAGCCCTCCCACAACTTCATCAGGCGGTCATCCTCCACCGCTGCCAAAGCCTGCACGGTGGGGAGGGCCGCCATAAAACGTTCAAAATAGGGTTTTACCGCCTCCACCCTGGTCTGCTGGAGCATAATCTCCGAAATCCAGACTCGGTAGGGCGTGGGATCATCGCGCCAGGGAAGGGCTCTGGCATGTCCCTCATACCAGGAAAGCAGCGGCCTGGCCATTGCCTTAAGCCGCTGCTGACGGTCCAATTCATCTTCTCGTTCCAAGACCTGTATCCGGTCATACAAATGTTTCGTCATCACACATACCCGTAAACGCCCCGAACGGAAACCTCGCCCGATATCACGGACTTTACTTCTCCTTCGGAACATTTTACCAGGAGAGCCCCCTGGCTGTCAATACCAAGGGCCTCCCCCTGGTACTCTCCGGCCGGATCCAGAACCCGGACCTGGCGGCCCGTGTTGGCGGACCAGCGGTTGTAGGTGTCCACCAGGCCCGATAAGTCGCCCGCTTTCTCAAACAGGGCGTAATACTTCTCAAAGGCGTTCATCACCGCCGCCACAAGGGGGCTGCGCTTCACGCCCCGCCCCAGCTCCAGCTTCAGGGAGGTGGCGGTTTTTCCCAGCTCCCCGGGAAAGCCATCCATATTCACATTGATCCCGATGCCCACGATCACGTAGCGGATCCACTCCGCCTCCGTGCTCATTTCCGTCAGGATGCCCACGACCTTCTTTCCACCGCAGACAATGTCATTGGGCCATTTGATCGCCGCCTCCAGGCCGGTCAGGCCGCGGATGGCGTCCGCCACCGCCAGGGCAGTCACCAGCGTCAACATGGACGCGCGCTGAGGCTCAAGCTCCGGCCGCAGGATCAGGGTCATCCAGATCCCAGTCCCGTCCGGCGCCTCCCAGTGACGGCCACGGCGGCCCTTTCCGGCGGTCTGGCTGTCCGCCACCACCAGGGTCCCGTGGGGCGCGCCCTGCTCCGCCAGCTGTCTTGCCCGGGTGTTGGTGGAGTCCGTGCTGTCGTAATAGACCAGGTTGGAGCCGGCCCAGGCGGAATCCAGGCTGCTCACCAGCTCGGCCCGGGTGATCACGTCTGCCCCCTGTACCAGCCGGTATCCCTTATTGCGCACAGCCTGGATCTGGTAGCCTTCCTCCTTGAGCTGTCCGATGGTTTTCCATACCGCCGTCCGGGACACCCCAAGCTGTTCGCAGAGCTGCTGGCCGGAGAGATACCCCTCCGACTCCCGCAGCATTTTTAAAATCTCTGTTTTCATGGCTTCATTTACCCCCAGATACTGATGGCGCTGAGCACGCCCACCGCAGCCAGGACCACGGTGAGCAAAATGTGTATTATGCCCGTTCTGCGCTTTTTCTTGTCATGTCCCTGAGTTTTCAACTCAAACACGCCGCTGACCGCGTTCAGCGCTGCGGCCAGGAAAAATACCAGTGGAAAGAGCACCTCATGGCCCTCCGGGTTGAGAAATGAAAGCAGTCCGAGGACTACCACTAAAATACCTACGATGAGGTGGAACACATCCAGAAATACGCCTGAATGCCGGTCTCCCCTCCTCGACTGTGAATGCATCATATATTATTATTCTCCCAACGTAGCCAGCATCACCGCTTTTATGGTGTGCATGCGGTTTTCCGCCTCGTCGAAAACCACCGACCGGGCGGATTCGAATACTTCATCTGTCACTTCCAGTTCCGTTACATTAAAACGCTCGCCCATCTCCTTGCCGATCTTGGTTTTGAGATCGTGGAAGGAGGGCAGGCAGTGGAGGAAAATAGCCTGGGGTCCCGCGGCGTTCATCACGTCCATGGTCACCTTGTAGGGCGTCAGATCGCGGATGCGCTCCTCCCAGACCTCGTCCGGCTCGCCCATGGACACCCAGACGTCGGTGTCGATCACGTCCGCGCTCTTCACCGCGCTGTTTACATCCTCGGTCAGGGTCACGGAGCCGCCGCTAAGGGCAGCAAAGGCTTCACACTGCGCCACCAGCTCCGGCGCGGGGAAATACTTCTCAGGCGCGCAGGCCACAAAGTGCATCCCCACCTTGGAACAGGCGATCATCAGGGCGTTGCCCATGTTGTAGCGGGCGTCGCCCATATAGACCAGCTTCACGCCCTTTAAATGTCCCAGATGCTCCCGGATCGTCAGCAGATCCGCCAGCATCTGCGTGGGGTGGTCCTCATTGGTCAGACCGTTCCACACCGGCACGCCTGCGTATTTTGCCAGTTCCTCCACGATCTCCTGGCCAAATCCGCGGTACTCGATGCCCTCATACATTCCGCCCAGCACGCGGGCCGTGTCCGCGATGCTCTCCTTCTTGCCGATCTGGGAGCCGGACGGATCCAGATATGTAGTGCCCATGCCCAGGTCGTGGGCGGCCACCTCGAAGGCGCAGCGCGTTCTGGTACTGGTCTTCTCAAAGATCAGGGCCACATTTTTCCCCTTCAGCGTGTCCACGAGAATCCCTTTTTTCTTCTTGTCCTTCAGCTCTGCCGACAGGTCAAGCAGGTACAGAATCTCCTCTTCCGTATAGTCCTTTAATGTTAAAAAATGCCTTCCTTTTAAGTTCATGGCTGCTTCCTCCGTTTTTTTACAGTATGCATATTTATTAGCATATATAAATATTTATACTATAATTTACTACAGGAGCAGCCGGATGTCAAGAGTTGGATTGTATATTTTATCAATTATTGGTATAATTAATATTAAATATACAGGTTATGCAAGCCGTTTCAAGGATGATTTTTCTTTCAAAATCAAGGTTTTTCCTTCTCTCACCTCCGGAACCGCTGCATAAAGTATGCATAATCAGATTCCTTTTAAAACTTTCTTTCCCGCCTTCCGGTGAATGATCCGCAGAAGCTCCTCCACCTGATACACCTTAAAGCGGCTGATCCGGTACTGTCTGGCAAGCTCCTCCAGCAGGGACAGGTACAATTCCTTGTAGTCCCAGCCCTCCTTCAGCTTCATCTCCCGTGCCATCTGCGGCAGAAGGGTTTCCGTGTAATAGCGGTAGCCGTTGGGGAACCGGCTGATTTCCTCCTCCATCTCCGGCCTCAGATAGGCCAAAAGCTGCGGAAGCTCGGACATCATCTTGTCGAAATAGTAGGGCTCCCCGGAGGGGGCGTCGATGTAGTACCCGCGCCCGGCCAGCCCGTAAAGCATGCGCTTGGCGTCAAAATAGCCCAGCACCATGTTCCGTTTGGCCCGCCTGCGGTCAAATTCCAGGATTCCGCCCAGGTCCTGGCGCGGGCAGATGTGATGGAGGTTCACGTCCTCCGGGACTTTGAGGCGGCGCTCCGTGTCCACGCCCAGGCCGTAGATCCGCACCACGATGATGTCCTTGTAGCCTTTGTCCATCAGCACGTCCACCGGCACGTTGTTCACGCCGCCCCCGTCCATGTAGAGCTTACCGCCCAGCCGTTCCGGGCGGAAGCCGATCAGGTAGGCGCTGGCCATCAGCATGTCGCCGATCTCGCCCTCGGGCGTCTCCTTGACGTTCACCACCAGAGGCTGGCGGTCCGAGACGGAATAGGTCACCACGTAGAGGTCTCTTGGCGAGCTGCGGATCCGTTCCTCGTCCACCATATCCCCGATCAGGCCCATGAGCGGGGCGATGTCAAAGCCCCGGTCCTTTAACAGCCGGGTGCCTCCGGCGATGAGATCGGGCAGGTTTTTCAGACTGAAATTCTTGATCCGCTCCATCAGGGCTTCGTCCACATCCATCACCCGGGAATAACTGATGTTCTCCCAGATCCGCTCGGCCTTGGAAAAATCGTCCATGCAGATCAGCGCTCCGTTGAGGGCTCCCACCGAGGTTCCGGCCACGCCCTTTATGCGGATTCCCGCCTCCTTCAATGCCTTCCACGCGCCCACCTGGTAGGCTCCCTTGGCTCCTCCGCCTTCCAGGACGATGCCGTATTCCTTATTCAAGTCCAGTTGTAACTCCATGCATCCTCCCCTTGCTGCGCCGGCTGCCGCGGTCCGCCCGGCCCGCCAGAATTACTGCCGGCCTGACCGCCAGAAGCAGCAGAAATGAAACCGTCACAAAACACATCAGCTGCCCTTTCATACCGGCGTACAGAAAGGCTGCCGCGGCCGCCGCCAGCGCTCCTCCCGCAAACCATAGGGTCGTCAGGGATTTCTGGATCATCTCCAGTCCCAGCAGCGCCAGAAAAACCGTCATCCACGCGATTACCGCCATTCTTTGATCCACTCCTTCCATCAATCTGTTCCACAGATCCTTCCGCCGGACGGCAGCCAGGCCCGCGTTTCCGGCGTGAACGATCTATGTATAGAAGTGGGGACTGCGGGCGGTCGAAACAACCGCGGTGCCGGTGAAACCTGCGGGCCGCCAGATCATCCCCGGCTGTTATTCCGCCTCTGCCGGGCCGCCTCGAACATCAGAACCGAGGAGGCCACCGCGGCGTTGAGGGACTCTACCTGGCCGGCCATGGGGATTTTGATGTAGCAGTCCGCCAGGGCGGCGGTCTCCTCCGTCAGGCCGGCAGCCTCGTTTCCGATAAGAAAACCAATATTACCAGTATAATCTTCCTGGTCGTAATTATTCGTCCCTTTGAGATGGGCCGCAAACAGCCGCACGCCCGCGGACTTGATCTGCGCCAGGGCGGCACTTAAGTCGTCCACATACACAAAGGGAACCCGGAGAATGGAGCCCATGGTGGAGCGGATCACCTTGGGATTGTAGATATCCGCGGTATCCCGGTTCATCACCAGACCGGTGATTCCGGCGCCCTCTCCCGCCCGCAGGATCGTGCCCAAATTGCCCGGATCCTGAAGGGTTTCCAAAATCATCAGACAGGCCGGGGCGGGCGGGTTCTTCCCGACCGGGACGGAGGTTTTCGGAATCTGTTTTCCGGCCGGCAGCAGCAGCTCCTCCAGCCGGTAATGCCGCTGCTTTACCACCGCCAGCACGCCCTGGGGCGTTTTTGTGTCCGCCATGTAGTTCATCACCACATCGCTTACCGTCTCGTGGGGAAATCCCGCCAGCCAGCGGCGGTTCCCCGGCACGCTGCCGAAATCCTCCGTCACATAGAGCATCTCCACCTGATCCGGCGAAAGCTCCCGGCACATGCGCAGGCCCTCGGCCACGTAGCAGTTTTCCTCCCGCCGGGCCTTGGCCTTGGCGCGCAGGTTCACCACCCGTTTTACCTGTTTATTGCTCGTGCTGCCGATCATAATTTGTTCTCCTGTCCGTGAATCCGATCCAGCTCCTCCAGCCACAGGCGGCTGCACGCGTCGCTGGGCATCCGCAGGTCCCCTCTGGGCGACACGGCCACCGACCCCACCTTGGGACCGTCCGGCAGGCAGGAGCGCTTGAACTGCTGGGAGAAGAAGCGGCGGTAAAATACCCGCAGCCACTTGTATACCACATCCGCCTCATACTGGCCTTCAAACGCGATCAGCGCCAGGCGGTAAATCTTGGAAGGCGCGTAGCCGTAGCGCAGGATATAATAGAGGAAGAAGTCGTGAAGCTCGTAGGGCCCCACCAGGTCCTCGGTTTTCTGGGCGATCTCGCCGTCCTTGGGGGGCAGAAGCTCCGGGCTCACCGGAGTGTCCAGCACGTCGTAGAGCACGTCCGCCAGCTCCTTCTCGCCGCAGGTGTCCGCGTAGTAGCGCACCAGATGGCGCACCAGCGTCTTAGGCACCGAGGCGTTGACGCCGTACATGGACATGTGGTCGCCGTTGTAGGTAGCCCATCCCAGGGCCAGCTCGGACATATCGCCGGTTCCGATCACCATGCCGCCCACCTGGTTGGCCACGTCCATGAGAATCTGAGTCCGCTCCCTGGCCTGGCCGTTCTCATAGGTCACATCGTGATTTTCCAGGTCCTGGCCAATGTCCTCAAAATGGCTGGTCACGGAGCGGCGGATGTTGATCTCCCGCAGGGAAGCGCCCACCCGCTTTGTCATGGTGCAGGCGTTGCTGTAGGTCCGGTCCGTGGTGCCGAAGCAGGGCATGGTCACGCAGCAGATTTGTTCCCGGGGAAGGCCCAGCATATCGAAGGCGCGCACCGTCACCAGCAGCGCCAGAGTGGAATCCAACCCGCCGGAGATACCGATCACCGCGTGGTTGCAGCTGGTGTGCTCCAGGCGCTTTTTCAGGCCCATGGCCTGGATGGAGAGGATTTCCTCACAGCGGCGGCTCCGCTGTCCCTGATCGTGGGGCACAAAGGGCGCCGGGTCCACGGTCCGCAGAAGCGCTCCGGAACAATCCGGCTCCGAGAAGGAAAACTCCACCACCTGGTAGTGGTCCGCCCGGCGCATCTCCTCCCCGGCCGGGAAGGTGGTCATCCTGCGGCGCTCCCCGGTCAGACGTTCCAGGTCCAGGTCCGCATAAATGGTCTCGTTGACAAACCGGCGGGACTGGGCCAGGCAGGTGCCGTTCTCCGCGATCAGGTTCTGGCCGCCGAACACCAAATCCTGGGTGGACTCCCCCTCCCCGGCGTTGGCGTACACATAACCGCAGACCAGGCGGGCGGCCTGGCCGCAGATCAGCTCCCTGCGGTAGGCGTCCTTGCCGGTGGTCTCATCGCTGGCCGAGCAGTTGACCATCACCGTGGCCCCGGCCATGCAGTGGCGGATGCTGGGCGGACAGGGAACCCACACGTCCTCGCAGACCTCCGCCCCAATCATCAGGCCCGGGGCGTTCTTGCAGGAGAACAGAAGGTTGGCGCCCATGGGCACCGTCCCGCCCTCCCACGCTGCCTCCACCGGAATCTCATTTCCAGGGCAGAAGTAACGGGCCTCATAGAACTCCTGATAATTGGGCAGGTTGGTTTTCGGCACAAGACCCAGAAGCTTCCCGTCCTTCACCGCGGCCGCTACGTTGTACAGCTTGCCGCCGCGCTCCCAGGGCAGCCCCACAAAAACCAGCATGTCCTTCCCGGCCGTAGCCCGGATCACCTGCCGAAGCGCCTCCAATGCGCCGTCCAGCAGCGTCTGCTGCGAGAACAGGTCGCCGCAGGTGTAGGCGGTAAGGCACAGCTCCGGGAACACCATAAGCTTGGCGCCCTTTTCGTACCCCTCCTCCATCAGCCGGATGACCTGCTCCCCGTTAAACACGGTGTCGGCCACCCGGACCTTGGGTGTCGCCGCTGCGACACGGATAAATCCATCTCTCATATTGATCATTGCCTCCATCTATCTGCTTGTCCGCTGGTCGGAACCGAACCGGCGCGGATATAAGTCCAGCGACATTACGCCGGCCCTGCCGGCTTCCCTCCGGGGGATGCACACGGTTCGGTCCGTGTTTTTCCTCCCGCTGGTCGGAACCGAACCGGCGCGGATATAAGTCTAGCGACATTATATCATTATCCTCTCCAAAAACAAAGGCGTGATTTACATTTTCGGAAAAATGATGTACATTGGATACTATGAAAAATAGACGCTGTGCCATTTGACGGCAGGCGAAAGGAGTAATATATGATTCATGAATTTTCCAGAACCGGAATGCTGATCGGGGAAACGGGCCTGCGGGCATTGGAGGAAAGCCGCGTTGCGGTCTTCGGGGTGGGCGGGGTGGGAAGCCACGCCATCGAGGCCCTGGCCAGAAGCGGCGTGGGAAGCCTGGCCCTTGTGGACAACGACACCGTGTCCCTCACCAATATAAACCGCCAGTCCATCGCCCTGCACAGCACCGTGGGACGCTATAAAACCCAGGTGATGAAGGAGAAAATCGCCGACATCAATCCCAAATGCAATGTTTCCACCTTTGAAACCTTCGTCCTTCCCGACAATCTGGAAGAGCTCTTCGGGCAGATCGGCCCCGTGGACTACATCCTCGACGCCATCGACACCGTGACCGCCAAGCTGGCCCTCATCGTTTACGCCCAGAGCCACGATATCCCCATCGTCGCCTCCATGGGCACGGGAAATAAGCTTCACCCGGAGCTGTTCCAAATCTCCGACATCTATAAGACAAGCGTCTGCCCCCTGTGCAAGGTCATGCGCAGAGAGCTGAAGGCGCGCCAGGTCAAAAAACTGACCGTCTGCTGGTCCCCCGAGCTTCCCCTGACCCCAGGGCCCACAGAGGAGGACACCGGCGCACGCCGGGCCACGCCGGGCAGCATCGCCTTTGTTCCGCCGGTAGCCGGGCTGCTGATCGCAGGGAAGATTGTGCGGGACCTTTGCGGGTTGGAGTAAAATGAACCTGCCTCCTCATTCCCCGTATCTGCGAAGAAATTCCATCTGTGCGTCGTCATCCGTCTGGCGGTCGTATGGAATTTTACCGGCAGTGCAGCAATAGACAAGAGCTCCTATCAGGCACACGATTAAAAGTATCAGAACAATCACGATCATCCTCTTCGTTCCTTTCCGTTTATCCTTATATGTAAAAATATATAAAATTTGTCTTGTCCCCCGGGATGCCTTATGCAGTTCCATCCGCCCCGGATACTCCCATAGCCAGCAACATCAGCATAACGGGGGTCACGATGGGCACGCTGATATTGACCGCCGCCTGGGCGGCATAACAGATGATGGCAAAGGCAATCGCCATCACATAGGGGCGTTTTCCGGCTGAACGGATCATTTTGCAGACGGATGTACCCAGCAATGCCAGATAGGCCGCAAGGCCGGCCAGCCCCACCGTCACCAGATATTGAAGGTATTCATTGTGGGCGCTGTCGAAAAATTCCCCGTAACGTTTTACCATTTCATCATAATATTTCTCCATGACGACCAACCCATATGTATCCGGCCCGGTCCCAAACAGTTTCTGTGTGATGGAAAATCCGCGATAGCGCTCCAAACCGATCCGCCATATATACCAGCGGTGCGTTCCCCAGTCGTCATTGATTGCCAGGTACTGCGCCAATCCGCCGTAGTTCCCCGTATTCCCGCGGACATTCACATCGTAAAGGGCGAAGCCGGTCAGAATAACCCCCACGGCCAGAAACGCCAGCCAGGCCCATCTCCCCCTGTTCCCATCCCGCATAAGAGGATGGGCGTCCGGCAGCCTTTGTATGATCCGGCGCAAGGCAGCGTATACGGCCCAGAGCGCTGCCACCAGGACAATCAGGTAATGGGACCCGGAAATGACCCTATACAATCCTCCCATGCGGCCGGCGGCGCCGGAATGCGGCGGCAGCAGCCTGTGCAGGATCCAGAATTCCGACGTCAGCACTGCCAGTATGAAGGTATAGGTACTGACTCCCCTCAGGTTTTTAAACGCATACAGCGGTAACAGTCCGATCAGGGCCAATATCGCAAGGTAGGCGTTATCGCTCATCCCGGTAATCAGGGCAAAGAACGAGACCGACATGCAAAAGAGATACCACATTTTCCTGATCCGGGACTCCTCCACAAAGAATAACAGGGTGGAAGCGCCGGCCAGCAGGGCTGCATAGGATGTATATGTGTTAATATTTCCGATGGTGGACGTAAACATATAGAATTGCTCCGGCTCCATCATCCTCCTGAACCCGATGGGATCTATGTCAAAGTACTGAAGAATTCCGATGGCGCAGGCCGTCATGCCGGCTGCCAGAAACAGATCCAGATACCATTGCCTCAGCCGCAGGTTCTTGCTTACGGCAAAGTACATGAACGCATAGGCAATCCACAGCAGAAGGCCGGAAAACCTCCCGTCGCTTCCCAACAGGGCCGCGGCAGGAAATACCGACTGCAGGGTGGAGATCCCGGCTATCAGTATAAAATCCAGCATGGACCAGTCGGAAGCGTCAATCCGCCTTCCCCTGACCGGGTCCCTCAGACATCCGAGATAGATTGACAGAATCAGAAACGCCGCGTTTACCATCAGGAGCACGGCTGCGAAGATGATTACAACCCAATAAAAAAATTGTGTTTTAAAATTCAGTATATCAAAATAATAGTCTCTGAACACAAGGGGAAACACCCCGATTATGACGGCTGCAAAAGCACCCGCCAGCCCGGAATTCGCGCGTTGCCACGCGCAGTGAAATCTCAGAATATTTAAAATGCCGGTTTTCTTACTACGATCCATGATTGCTCCCTTAAAGGAAATCCCAGAAACAGCCATGGCTGATACCATGGCTGCCTCCGATCCTTCATTTATATTACATCCTTCAATCCTTATTCTTCTGGTTCCCGCACATATAGGTGTTTGCCTCATCCAGCATACGCATCAGTTCCAGGGCGCTGCGGAACGCGATATAACGCGCTCCTGTGTAACTGCACTGGAGCCTGCCCTGCATAGAGGAATGCTGTCTGAACAGCACATGGACCAGGATGACCGCCTTCGCGGCTGTCATATAGGGGAACATTTTCTTCGCCACATCCTCTTTGGTCAGGATCTTTCCGGGCTCTTTTTTCTGCTTCCCCTTCAGCGCCCTGTACTGCTGCTCCCACTCATTTAGCAGGAAACGCGGTTCTGTTGTTGCCATGGGGCTTCCCACCATTTCGCACACCTCGTCGAGTGCCAGTATCAGCCTATGGATTCCTCTAAAGCTTACAGGATGGGACAGATGATAATTCGCAATGACACCGTAGGGCTCATTATTCTCGTGTCCATTGATACACACGAGCATCATACACGCCCAATCTGTACCTGCCATTTCAATCTGACGGCTCTTTTCTTCGCTCAGCATGGTCCACTCCTTTGCAACGCAACCGCAGACATCTGTCCGGAACCTTCACCGCCTGTTTTACGGTGTTTCCCTGATCCATCTGCCATTTTCATCCACCGGATATCCATCCGGGGTCATTTCATTTACATACAACGAGCCCATCGGCCTCCCGGCCTGGCTTGCGGTGCTGAGGAAATACCAGTGCTCGCCAATCTTCTGCCATCCGGTTGCCATTCCTCCGGTAAACTGGTTCAGATAGTACCACTTCATGTCCTTAACATCATAGTGCCAGCCCAGGACTAAACGTCCAAAATCAGCTCCCGGGGTCTCGTTGAGATAATACCAGCGTCCGCCCGCGTCCACGTACCAGCCGTAATCCATGATTCCGGCCGCATTAAAATGATAGGTGCAGGTCTGCCGGGCATCCTGGTATTTGATGTTGGCCCATTGGTCTTTAAGGCTTGTTCCGCTCCTCAGGATAAAGGACCACTGTCTCCCATCTGCGCCAACGCTTTCCCACTGTCCTTCCGTGCCAACGGCGTAGGTCTTGTAATCATTAAAGGTATTTCCCGGTCCAAAGCTTCTGCTCCCGCCTCCACGTGAGCTGCCGCCGCCTCCGCCTCCGCCGCCTCCCGGCCGGTTGGGATCGTCCGGGTCATCCGGGTTGTCCGGATCGTCCGGATGATCGGGATCATCCGGAAAACCGCCGCCAGAGGTGATGGAATCCACAAGGGCCTTTAGCACGTTGTAGGCGTCCAGAAGCTCGTCCACGGTCGGACGGTAGATTCTGTTGGCGACTTCCAGGGCGATGTCAATGGCAGCGCCCAACTCTGCCTTGTCCTCTTCGCTCACCGACGGGTTGTTCTTTAACGTCTGGGCTATGGAAATCTGGTTCAATAGCTTTTGCCTCGCTTCCTGCCACCGGGCATCGTCTTCCACCTGATAGAGCACATGCAGGGTCAGGTTCTTTGTCACCGGTTCGCTGGTATCATAACCGTTATTCGAGGAGGCCGTCTTTCCCAGCCCGTAATACTCCCATACAACTCCCGTAACCGGGTCCGTATAGGGTTCGAATATATCCAGGTCCATAAAACCATCCGCGTCCTCCAGGGCCGTGTCGGACCTGACACTGATGACGTATTCCGCGGAACGCTTATCATCAATGATTCTCACTTCATGGGCTTTCCGGTAGGTCAGTACATAGGTGCTTTCCACATTTGCCTCAAAGGAGACGACTCCTGTAAACCCGGAATCCTCGTCGTTCGGATCCGGCTCCATGGGCACCTCCGTACACATGTATTCCCCGTCCTGATTCTCCACGTTCCACAGCTGGTAATCCGTATAGCCGTGCATACTGCGGTCCAGAACGGCGTACACCCGGATGTCCGGCTCTCTGTTCACACCGGATGGGATCTCCTTGTTGCTGCCGCCCACGTGTCTTGTCAGCGCGGACGTCAACGCCCACGGTACTTTTACCGCATCGTCGCCGACCTCCGCTTTTACCGCATTGGACTCCGACGCCTTGGGCGCCCGCTGGCTGAAATTGACTGTGTAGAGTCCATCGCCCCCCGCCGTCATGGCAGTCTGGTCGCTGCTGTTATTCGTGAGTTCATCGACTAAATCCGCGGTCCTGTCATCCGACAGGTCGAGGGCCACCGCCCCTGTCTTAGGGGTATAGTCAATGGAGGCGTTGCCGGGCGTCGCTGTCTCCGCAGCGTAATAATTTGCCTGGAGCACCAGATTCCCTTCCGGCATGGTGATGCTTGGGTTCCTTCTGGTCTTGTCGGCCAGCGTCAAACTGCCGATCAACGCGCTCCACTGACGGAACGCCTGGCCCTGGCTGTTGGTGGTTTCCGCATCCAGGGAAATCACATCCCCGGCCTTTACTACCGCCGTTTTATCATCGTCAAAGTCAACGTTCACGCCGTCACGCAGGATTTTCGTGATAAAGCCGCCATTTGTAAGGGCAATGGTATAATCCTGCTGTTCCTGTGAGCTTCCGATCACCGCTACCTGCGTGCCGAGCAAAAGCTTATCGGCAGGCGCGGCGTCCTCTCCCGGCTGTTTTGCAACCACCACATATAACTGGTTTGCCACCAGACCGCCGAGCACGGCGCGGGGCGCGGGGCCGGAAGGCGTAACCCATCCGTCTTCATCTGCGCCTGGAACGTCCATTACATCCCCTTCTATATTGAGGATCGCATACAGGGTCCCCTGCTTTGCAGGCTCAACCACCACCTGCTTCATGCCGGTCCCGTCGTCCTGCACATCGTAGTTGCCGCCGAGAGCCGGTACCGTCACACGCGTGGGCGGACTGAAGGTATCCGGATCCAGGTTCTCCGGAAGGATCACCCCCGCCTCCGGGTTGGCGTTCAATTTAAGCTCATAGACATAGTAGCTGGCACATGGATTCAATCCGGTAAATCCGGTATTCCTCAACTGGCTTCCCAGCCTGGTCTCAACTACCCTGAAATCCATATCCGTCAACGCGTACCTGCGGTTTTCATTGGCGCCTGATACGCTCACCTTACCGCTCCCATCGCCGGCTATGGTTCCCTGGGCATCCGGCATTGTCAGTATGGAATCATCTTCAAGTCCGATGGGGACGAACCGGGCCGTATAGGTCTGGTCTGCATTGATTGTCTGCGAGTTCTGTATCCTGTTCCCGTTTTCGTCAAACCAGCCGTCAAACCGGTAGAAATTATCGGGATGGGTGCTGGGAAGCGTGAGGGACGACCAGGATGTCCCGATCTCGACATGGCTTGTCTTATTCCCCTCTATCGTGCCATGAGGCCCGGAGACAAATTTCAGATCAAACCATTCGCCCTGGGTCTCCTCAAAATTCGCAAATAATTTAATCGAGGCGTTGATTACCGTGTCATCTGCCAGCCTCGGTCCCGTTTTATTGCTTCCGTTGGATGTGGCCTTGTACCAGCCGTCAAAACTGTAGTGGGCCGACGGCGTGGGCATGAGACCTTCCGTTACCTGGGCCAGGGTGTAGTCCCCGGACTTTTTGACAAACTTAGGGGCCGTACTCCCGTTAAAGGATCCATTCTGTCCATTGTAGAATTCCACTTTTGCCCAGTAGTTCTCGTCCGTCAGCTCTTCGGTGTAGGTGATGGTCACCGTTCCGCCCTGAAGATTGGGGGTAAGGCTCAGCTTCTTCGTCTCCTGGTTCAGGGATCCGTCTGATAAGCTGTCCTCCCACGCGATATTCGGGGGATAAACATAACCCGGCAGTTCATCTACGTCGACCTCCACCGGTACGCCGGGCTGTACGGACCGCCTCTCCTCCTCTTGCAGGATATTGCCGTGGTTATCCACCCGTTTCACCCGCAGTATGGTTTCAAAGTCGGGGTCCAGTTTATATTGATAGGTAAATGTTATGGCCTGGTTGGGCATCGTTCCTGTAAAATGAAAATCGGAGGAATTCAGGCTGACCCCCGCATCCTCAGCGGAGATAACGCCCGCGCCGTCCAGATCCGTAACTCCGCCGTCTGTCAGTTCCGCTGATTCAATCAGGTAGGAGTTAATGACCGCCGGCTCGATGACATAGTCGGACTCCACCGGAAGTGCCGTGCTCTCCGGGGCTTTTATCTGGTTGCCCTCCATATCCACATACCGGACCGTGATCAGGAATTTTTTCGCCGGATCAGGTTCATAACGGTACGCCGCCGTCAGGTTGTCGTTGGGCATGCTGCCCCTTACCGCGTTGGTGGACGTGTTGATGCTGGCCCCGCCCTCCGTCATGGTGCCGGATCCGCTCTCCTCCCCGTATTTGCGGACTTTGTTGTTCTTTAGAATCACAGACTTAAACCGGTATCCCGGGATATCCCTTCTGTAAGTTGCGGATATGGGATTGTTGGCCATCTGGGTGCTTTCCCAGGATGATTCAAAAAATTTTCTTAAATCAGCATCCTCATAATTCTCCGGCCATGCGCTGCTGTCGTTCGCCTCATTCCTCGCCGGATTAAAATCCCTGTAATGCTCAACCCGGAATGTATAGGGGGTTGTTTCATTTCCCCTCCACACCGCGTTGTAGGTTGTCACGGAATCATACGGAAAGGCGTAGGGAAGCGTCTCCAGCCGGTTGCCGTTGGCCCCGTACCAGCCGTCGAACGTATAGCCGTCCCATGAGATTCCATCAAAAGCCGGGAGCTTCGGCCTTTCTCCGGAGCCAAAGTTGTCCGTGGGCAGTCCTGCAAAGTTGGCGGAACTGGTCAGGGGACTTCCCGCCTGTCCGCTCGCCACAAACAGACTGCCCTCCATAGCTCCGTCCACCGCCACGCTGCTGTAGCTGGAAAGCTGTACTCCCGGCCCGTTCTGGGGATCGAACCGAATCTTAACCGGATCCCCGAAACTAACCGCATATGCCGGGTATCCCGGGGCGGCCATGGAAAACACCATGGCCGCCGCCAGCATCCCTGCCAGCTTTGATTTCATATTATACCTCTTTCTCATCCGGTTCCTCCTACTGAATCCAAGCACCGTCGGCACCTGTCCGGTATCCGTCCGGTGTTATTTCATTCTTATACATGGCGCCCAACGGGCGTCCTGCGCCTCCTCCATAGATCCACCGCTGTCTGACAGGGTCATAGGCATATACGCCGGCTCCCACCGGGGAGAAATAGTACCATTTCCCGTCTATATTCCTCCAGCCCAGGGCCATCGCGCCGCTGACCGGATCCAGGTAATACCAGTTATTGTCCGCCGGATCCATTCTCCAGCCTGTAACCATTTTTCCGTAAGGTAATTCCGTCTCCGTGTTGCAATAGTACCAGTTGCCCGCCCTATCGCAGATCCAGCCGCTCTGCATAATTCCCTTGTCGTCAAAGTAATACCAACCGCTGTCTTCCGGTCTGGTTCCCTCCGGGTAAGTCAACCTGGCCCACATGTCGTTCAGACGCATTCCTCCGTTGAGTACGAAGCTCATCTGCTTCTCGCCGGACGGCCCGGTGCTCTCCTCCCAGTTGCCGTTGGTCCCTATCACATAGCTCAACGACGCGGTTCCTGTAAACGGCTTTTTCCTGCTTCCGCCGCCTCCGCCTCCGCCGCCCTTACTGCCGCCCTTGTTGCCGCTTTCCTGAAGGTCGTCGTAGTGATCGTACCGGTCGTCCAGCAGTTCTTTGTAAGGAGCTGTCTTATCCTTCAGCTCGCTGAGAGCTTCCTCCAGCTGGTCAATGGTCGCCTTGGGCTCTTCGCGGTCCAGGACTTCCAGCGCCGTCTCAATGTATTCCTTCAGTTTCTTGCTCTCGTTCAGCTTCAGGAAATGGTCGTCGCTTATGCCGATGGCTGCCCGGATCGCTTCCTCCAGCTCCCTCCGGATATCGTCCACTTCTTTCTCGTTATCCTCATAGTACGCATATACATAGGTCTTGCGGGTTATTCCGCGGTCCGGATCAAACTCTCTGTAACGGTCCTGGCGGTAGCTCCAGCCCAGATAGCTGTACTCCGCGCCTGATGGACTGATGAAATAGTCGAGCTGTTCCTCCAGCCCTCCAAACTCCGACTCATAATAGGAATCTGCCGGGGACTCCTCCCTTCGCACCTTGAACCAATAGCGGTAAAGATCCGGAGCCGTGTTATTCAGGAAATACACCCGGTACGCACAGTTGTACACCATGACGTACCGCCGTCCTTCCGTGGCGGTAAAGGTGAACAGGCCGCCCGTTTCCTCCGGTTCATAATCCATCGGCACAAGGCTTACCGTCATTTCCGCGTCCTCGTCCCCGCTGATTTCATACAGCTGGTAGTCCATCATATCCACATCCTGCCTGCCAAGCTGCACATAGGTCTTAAAGGATGCCTCCGATGCGCTTGCCCGGTTTACCTTCCTGCCGTTCACATACCGTTCGATGGACACGTCCAGCCCCCACGCCGCCTTGTAGGCCGCTTCATGGTCCGTATCGTAGCTGCCTCCCATCTTGATGGCGTTGGATTCCGAGGCGCGCACGCTGTTCTTTCTATAGACTACCTTATAGGTCACGTCCGCGTGGTTTACGTCCAGCAACTCCCGGTCCGCATCTGTTGTCAGCTCATCCTCCAGGTCCGGTATCTCCCGTGGATCCAGCGCCAGCTCCTCCCGGCTGCCTCCCCGAACCTCGTCCACCACGGTGGCGTTGCTTGGGGTTGCCGCCCGCTCATATACCGCTTCCAGAACCAGGTTCGTATCCGGCATGGTGAAGCTGGCTTCCCGGGTGTTAATCTTGTCTCCCAGCCCTTCCACCGAGCCGATGATAAATTTCCAGTGGGAGAAGGGGCGGTCCTCATCGTTAACCGCTTCCGCCTTAATTTTCACCAAATCGCCTTTGTGGGTCTCCTCATAGCGGTCTCCTCCGACCGGTTCATCCCCCGCGCTTACCACCTCGCCGTATAAAGTCTCGATGATATAAGCCGGAAGCTCCAGGTCTCCGCCCGGATCCGTGGTAATGACGCTGCCGTCTTCCCTGCGGCTTTCCGCCGTGATCCCGCTTTGACCCTTGGGACGGGCTACCACCGTATACTCCTTGTTGTAGTCAAGACCGCTAAAGCTTACGCTTCCCGGATTTCCCGACACGCCCTGCCATCCGCCTGCGCCGGTCTGGGGCGCCATTACAACATGACCGCTGCTATCCAGCACGGCATAGTCCGATGCGGCGTCTGCCGGCCGGATGATCAGCTCCGTTTTCCCCTCGTCTTCCTCGTCGTAGAGAATCTTATAGTTGGTATCCACGACCGGCGTCAATACCTCCACACCGCTGCTCAGCGTACCTTCTGCAGTCCCGATCATAGCTCCGGTCTGGACTTTTGTCTGGCCTGTCGCCTCGTACACCAGATAGCGCATACCGGGATACAGACCGTCAAATACGGTGCGGCTTGTGAGTAAATTCCCCTTGTTGACTTCCAGCACCTTCCCATCAAGGTCCGTAAGGATATATTTATAACCTTGTGTGGTGCCGAATACCGTAACGCGGCCCTTGCCCTGACTGTTAAGCCCTGCGGCCGGTTCCGGGTTCTTCACCTCCGTGCCGAAGATGGCCGGGTCCGGATAGAACTGGATGGTATAGGTCTGGCCGTTGATCAGGGACATATCGTCGTCCACAGGTTCGCCCTGTACATACCAGTCGTCCACCAGATAGTTCACCTCAGGCGTATAAGCCGGAAGGCTGGACGTAATGTCCCCCCATTTCTTGTCAAAGGTGGTTCGAAGGGTCAGGGACTCCCCAGCATCGATGGAACCATGGCTGCCCGCTGCAAAATTGATATTAATCCAGGCATCCGGATTCTCCTCAAAATGAGCAGTTATTGTCGCCGGAGCCGTGAATCGGTAATCCTGAGGCAGGATTGTCTCGCCGTTATCCAGAATCCCGTTTCCGTCCGTGTCAATAAACCAGCCGCCGAAGCGGTAATAGTTGTTTACCGGCTGGGTCTGCGGCATGAGCCGCCGTTCCTTTATGGCGGCCAGGGTGTAGGACTGGGCCTGGCCCTCCGGCGTGCCGTCGTTTAGCAGTACGCTGGCCTTAAAACTTCCGCCCGACAATGTCTGCACGTCCTGGGATACGTCGCTTCCTCCCTGCAGGGTACCGTTTACGCCGGGCTTATATGTGATATCTCCCCACAGGGCCGGTATCCTGTCATGTTTGTACTTAATTGTGACGTCGTCGTTCGGCATGATTCCGGCCCAGTCATTGCCGTTAAAGTGAATCTGTGAATCCGCCGGACTGACCGTATGCGCCTCCAGGCTGTATCCATACTGCTCCCGGTATACGCCCTGTACGTCGCTGTCCGCTTCATAGGGGCCTGAACTCTCAGGCGGTATGATGTCCGTCAGGCGGCTGTCCGCCGTCCCGTTATCTTCATATTTGACCGTTATCCCATATCCCTGGATGGTCGACTCATACAGATAGACAAGGCGTACCGGCTGGTTGGGCATGATGCCGTTGAAGACGAAGCCGTCGCCAAAATCCCCTCTGACGCCGTTTACCAGGCCGTCTGCCAGTTCACCCGCATCCTCTCCCAGTTCAAACCGGTAACCGGTACACTGATAGCCGTAAACCTGCGCCGGCTGGGCAGTGATTTCATTTTCCGGATAGTACAGGCCCGACTGGTCTGCGGATACCGTAGTCCCGTTGTTGGTTTTATGCAGGACCTCAAACAGAGACCTGGCATTGGGGTCGTCATATCTCACCTTATATCCGTAGCGTATGGTTGCATCCTGTCCCGGCATCGTTCCGTTAAATGTACCCGCACCGTTAAACTGGCCGATCGGCACCGATGTGCCGCTAAAGTTATATTCCGACGGGGTCGTGCTGGAATCATCCAGGCTCCAGGTATATCCCCTGACCGCCTTTTTTTCCTCCAGAATCGGCTCCTCCACGCTATAGGCGCCCTCCAGGGTATTGGTCTCAAACATGATGTCCCCAGAGGCGTTGGAGTGCTCTACCGTATAATTGAATTTAACGTTGGGGTCCGCCTCAAATATTGCATAGTAGGTTACAGGCAGCTCCGGGTAAACGGCCGGCAGCCTGTCAATAAACTGGGGGTTGTCCCAGTCGTTTACCGAACTCCAGCCTTTAAATATGTAGCCATACCGTGTTGTCGTCGGAAGCAGCGAATTGACCGGATTCCCTGCAGTGCCAACCAGCGTCTCCGGTTCCGGCGTTCCTCCGTTGCTGTTGAAAATGATCTGTGATCCGATCTTCTGGTATTCATAGCTCACCGCCACATCCTGGTTGGGCATGGTTCCCGTAATCCGGCCGAAGTCCGCCCCGGGCGTCAGGTTTGCCGTCAGGGTTGGCGGCGTCCCCTGTTCAATGACCACGCCGGACAGCTCATATCCCGTGATATCCGGCCCGGGCGCAATGTCCACCGGCTCTCCCGAACCCTTTGAGATTGGCGGAATCGGGGTGACGCCGGAGATAGAACCGCCTGTCTGCGCATCCTTTACGACAAAGCTGATCTGAAGACCGTTTCGTTTGATGACTGCATTTTTATCATTTCCCGCGCCGGCACCGGACAGGTTCTTTGTTCCCACCGACACATACAGACCGGTGCCGTCGGCTTTCGCCTGATCTGCAAAGAAATTATCCGCAAAGGGGCTTGGGGACGTATCCACACCGCTCCCCGCAAGCGGCGCCGCTATCTTTATCTCCTGCCCTGCCTCCGTGGAGATTCCTCCCGGCGACGCGGCCGGCTGCTGGGCTGTCGTGACTCCGATCCTTGAAGCGTTTAAGTCGCCTGTCACGGTGATCGTCCGTCCTGTCTCCAGATATACATTGGCCTTGGCGCCCGAGGGGGTCGTGTTGTCCTCTATCATCACGTCGTTGAGCACGTCGAATCTTCCCGAGCTGTTAAAGTAGACGGCGCCCTTACCCTCCGAACGGTTTCCGGATACCCTGCCATAGTTCATGGACAGGGCTGCGCTTCCCGTTACGCTGAGCGCGCTGCCCAGACTGCCGCTGTTCCCATGACAATTTCTCAGCTCCGCCCCGCTGTTTATCTCAATCCGGCCGGAAGCGGCTGATACAAGAGAATCACCGCTTATATTGCCATTGCCGTCCAGTACGAGATCCGTCAGCTTCAGGGTTGCCCCGGTCACTTCAAAGATTGGCCCGGTAAAGGAACCGGCTCGCTTTAACGTTTTGATATAATCCTCATTCTCGTTGGTGGGGTTTCCGTTCCTGTCATAATCCGCACTTGCAATGGTAATATCCTTACTGGAACCGGAAACCGGAATGGAGGCTGTAATCTCCGGATAATCCATGATATAGATATATCCCTTCTTGTCTCCGATCTGCCTCATGGCGTATTCGATGGTTTTAAAGGGACTGCTGTAGGTGCCGTCGGCAGCATTTGAATCCACTCCGGATGCGGATACATAGTACGATGTATCCCGGATTGCAAACGCCACCCTTTTATGTACAGTCTCATATGGATGGAGCTGGAAATGCCAGGAGTAGGCCATGCCTGAGTCGGTCCCGCTCAGGGAATTGCCGCCGCCTTCATTAAACACATTGTCTCCCCAGTCTATATACCGCCCAATCCATCTTGTGGTTGTGGGCGTAACCCCAAGGCTGTTGTCGTTGGTGATACAGTCGAAGGTGGTTTTCACATGTTGGTTTACCATATGGAAACCGCGGTTATTTTTGTAAACCGTGGCATAGTCGTCTTCGGTGCTGCCGCCGATCATGACGTCCGTACCGGTTCCAAGTTTAACGGACCGGCCTTGGGCCCCTCCCTGCCCCGTCTTGTCGTAGACGTAATAGTCCACAAACACATATTTATTGTCCGGGCTTGGGGAAAGTGCAATCTTAAGCTCAATTCCCATACTGGTCAAATCTTCCACCGCTCCGTTGGCGTTTCCATTGGCTTTATATTTGGTGCCGTTTCCTACCTGGATATAGGTGGCGTATCCCTGCCAGCTATAGGTGGTCTTGATCCCGTTTTGGGAATATCCCGTCTGCCCTGCCTGCAAGCCGCACAGGTCGAAACGGTAGGAATTGGCGCCGGTAGGTTTCTCACCTGTCCCGGTTCTCGGACCAATCCACGCATAGGCCGTACCCTCGCTGGCTCCATTTCCCAGATTCTCATTGGGAAGTTCCGTAGAGGCATATGCAACCACCGCCAACTGCGACGTTCCCAGGCCCACGGTCAGGCAAATTGTCAAAATCAAGGAAACAAAACGTTTCCATAATTGATATCGTTCCTTATTCATTCTTCACATCGCCTCCTCGCATTAAAAATTCAAGCGTTCTTCCTCCGGCAGCCCGTCCAGCAGCGGTTCCATATCACTTCCGACAATCAGACCACCCGCATATTTATCCTCCTTATTATCCGAATCATAATGGTAGAATCCGGTTCCTTCTTCCCCCTTATACCATCTCGGCTTAAACTCGTCGTCCACCCTGGCCGCGAATCGGTTATTGATGATAATCAGCCATCCTCCGTCTTTATCCTTGACAACCTTTTTCTTTCCGCTGACGGTCTTTCCGCTGGAATTGACCACGCGATAGGAACCTTCGTCCTCCCGGACCACGCCGTAACCATATTCCTCGTCCGCTTCCAGTCGAAGCCCGTTTATATAGTAGGAATCATTTACCTTCTTTAAGCGGTTGCGGTTTCCATAGGCGATGCCATCGCTTTTAAACCCAAAGGTGTACACCCCGTCCTCCAGTTCGACCTTCAGTTCTTTTCCGGTCTGCATGGAGCCGTCGTTCAACTCGTCCGGGGAGAAGAAATAAAGGTCCGCCTTCTCGATTCCGTATATATTTCCCTCTATGAAATCCTCCGATGACCACGCGTCCATGTCGTACTGGGCAACGAATGTGCTGCGGTTATCAAAGAGCACAAATCCGGTCTGCATCCTGCCCAGTCCGTCAAAGGCATAATACCGGCCGTTGACTTTCTTTATTTTATTCTGATAGACCTCGCCATTCTGGTCCGTGCGCCACCAGCTGTACTCCCCGTCGTCAAAGTCGTCCTGGATCAGATTGTCCGACGGATACATCCAGAGCCAGACATTTCTCTGAAGGCTTCCGCCGTCGTACCCTGCGTAGAACCGGGTGGGTATATCGCTGGTGGGATTGCTCTTGTCCGCATTGCTGACGCTTGCCACCTTGGTCCACCACGGAAGCATGATTCCATACTCGTCAAAGCCGTATGTGCCGCCGCCGATATTCCTTTGTATCACGCGGTCCCCATTACTTTTTACCTTCCTGGACTGGTTGTTGAAATACAGCCACACCTGGTCATAATCATCGTAATCCCTGCCGCTGATATCGCTGGACAGCTCCTCCAGCCCCTTTAACTCCAGCCGCGAATAATCCAGCCAGCTCTCTGTCTTTAACGCGCCGTCCTCATCCGCGTAGTACACGCCGTGCTCCAGCGGATTGTCATCCTCGCCCAGGGGATTGCCGTCCTCGTCAAACCATCCGGTCAGCATAAGACCGCTCTCATCAAATATGTAACGCCTGCCGTCCACGGTCCTCTTAAAAGAGGAGTCGGTGCCGCGGTACGCCTTACCGTTTCCACCGAAGTAATACCAACCGGCCTCATGGCCGTTTCCGTCCGCCTCATCCACCAGAACCCATGTATTTTCAGCCCGCGCTCCATCCTCAAACACATAATACAGACTGTTTCCCTGTTCAATGAAGCAATCCCTCATCATAGTCCCCTGATCGCCCAGATAGAACCAGGAATCCCTGGACTGCTTCCATGTATTTTTCAGCGGATCGTCATTTTCGTCTAAATATTTCCACTCCTCGCCATCGCTCATCCACCCTTCAACCGCATAGGCGGTCATGGGCTGGATCCTGGCCGGCGCAAGAGCCGTAATGACCAGCGCACCGGCAAAAATCATGATTCTCCTTTTTTTCATCCTACTGTCCTTCCAATCCTTATTTAAAATATTTATATTGAACCCTTTATCAGGGATAACTCTACTCCTCTAAATACACATACTTCTCTTTCCTGCCGTACCGGACCGCCTCTTCGTGGGTATCAAAATAAATATCCAGCTGCTTCCCTTTTATCGCCTTTCCGGTATCCTCCACCACGTAAGACACGCCGTCAATCACAATCCGGGTGCCAAGCGGAATCACGGACGGGTCTGCGGCAATGGTATGGGCCGCCTTGGGCACGGTTTCCGACTTGGTCAGTTTCTCCTCCTTCTCCCCGCAGCACAGCGAGCAGCTGCAATAGCCCGTGACCTGAAATTCCCCCAGATAGTTCGCTCCTTCTAAAGGCTCTTCGGAATGCCGGTACACAGCGCAGGTTTTCCGGCCAAATTGCATCGCCTCATCGTGACTGTCAAAATAAATCCGCAGCTTTTCACTGGCGGCCTCATCCACTTTATCCTCAATCACATAGGTATCCCCATCAATCAGCACCGTGTCCCCTATTTTGAAAACAGACAGCGCGCCGGCCGCCGTACGCCCTTTCACCGGGAGCTCGCCGGAGTACGTCAGTTCCTTTCCATCCGAGCTGTAGGCAGCCACCTCCAACTCCCCCAGATAGGTAAACTCCGGCTGGGATTCCGCCTGAACCGCCTCCTCGGACGGGTTTAAGTCCAGCGGTTCCACCGTATACGGATTGTCAGGAGTCCCCGATCCCCTCAGGTCTGTATGGGTCTGCTCTGCCTCCGCCGTATGGAGGTGAAACAACGTAAATCCTGCCACCAGGACAGCGAGACCGCAGCCAAAGAGAAACGGCCTGAGAAATTTCCTCATCATGTTATGCCTTTGACAGGATTTACGGAATTCCGTTATCCTGTATCCATGAAGATTATTCGTCATACCCTTCCCCCTGAGCATCACAAATTATTATGCATAGAATCTGCATCCATCTCTTTCTGTGTTAAAAACTTCCATGAGCTGCTTCCTAAACTTTTATCCCAGGTAATATCACAGTATCTCCACTCTCCGTCAATCCAGGTTCTGTTCCACGCATGGTTTCCGGCGTATACCGGTTCACATATGAGGCCCGCGTTCCTGCACAGCGTCAGATAGGCGGATACATATCCCCAGCACACAGAGCTGCCGTTTACGACCGCGTCATAAATGGTTCTGTTCTCCAGTGTCTGGTCGTATGAGACATTCTCATAGACCCAATTATAAAAATATTCGGCCTTCTCCCTGTCACTCAATGACAGACAGGCCTGCACCACATCGGAGAGCCTGTCCTGTACCTGCCGGTGTTCCGATACCGCCTTACCCGGGTTCTCACAGGAAACATAGACGGCATACTCCCCATTTTCATCTGAGGAATACAGCGTCACCTCTTCTTTACCCAGATATATGTACCGGTAATAATATCTGCCGAAGGAAAATACCTCCTCCTCAGACCCAAAAACGAGACCGGTTTTTATAAGGCCTCCCGCTTCCGCCCCTTCTTTGAGCGCGTCCATCACGGATACCCCGAGATTTTCAAATTCCATGTTCCGGCTGGTCATCTGACTGGCCGGCGTTCCTCTCAAAGCCGCCTGCCCAACGGCTGCTTCCGGCTGCTGCATCGCAAATAAATTATCTTCAAATTGAATATTTATAACAAATAAAATGGCCACAAAAAGGCGGATGAATCTGGATTTCTTGATTTTTTATCCCTCCCATCCTGGTTTACAACCGAATATTTCTTTTGTTGTAATTAAAAATGGGAGAAAGGCTGAAAAAATGGGATCGTTACTGATTCCGGGAAATTTTAGAAGAATTCAATCAGAGATGTAAGAAAAAATAAATAACAAATAGTCTGTTAAAAAAGCCATTCTGGTTTAATTTATAACCCAGTTTACTTAATATACCCTTTTTTATCGAAATATTTTCAAAAATATGTAGAATTTTGTCAATCAATGTAGTATACTGTTTTTAAATCTTTCAGGAATATCCTAAAGTACAACAAAAGAAATATTCGGTTGTATCCTGCAATAAAAGTTTCATTCTTTCCAGCTGCAATCTGTGCTGACTTCCGCTTTCCTTCGTGTAAATTCTGGTCGTGTTGATATCCCTGTGTCCCAAAATATCCGCTAATTTCGACAGGTTTCTTTCTATTTCATAATAGGTCCTTGCAAAAAGGTGTCTTAGGTTGTGGGGAAATATCTTTTCACACCTAACGTTGGCTTCTATGCCAAGAGCTTTCATTTCCCTCCATATATTACTCCGGTCCAACGCCTTTCCGCTTTTTGTGGTAAAAATCATTCCTGAGCTGATATTCTTTTTTGACGCATAGGACTGCAGAATCCTACAGAGCTGTCTGGTCAGCAGCACGGTCCGGATCCTGCCCTTGCACTCGATCTCCGCCTGTCCCTTATAAATGGCCGCTACGGTGATAAACGACAGCTCCGATACGCGGATCCCGCTTGCGCAGATGGTCTCCAACACCAGGGCCAGCCGTTCATTCCCGTTGGCAAAGGCCGTTTTTACCAGCCGTTCATATTCTTTCTTGGTCAGCTCCCTCCGCTCAGGGTAAAACGAGCTTTTGCTGATTTTTAAAAACCTGCTCTCACAGCCATCCCATCCATAGTATTTGAAAAACCCGTTGAGCGCAGCTATAACGCAGTTGATGGTGACCGGAGTCATGCGCTCCCGCAGGTCCGCTTTCCATAGAAGCACCATCTCCTTGTTCACCGGCTCGTCTCCTGAGAACTCTTTAAACTGTTTTAAATAATGTCTGTACTTCTTTATGGTCTCTCCGCTTCTTTCACAACGTTCAAGCCACTGTCCATACTCCTCAATCTTCTGGTACGTTATGATTCTTTCATTTTTTCGTTTCATTCCAGCCTCCAGTAATGTGTATTTAGGATTAACATCCAATATCCCCTTGAGGATGTAAGTTTCCCATCATTAACTATATACGTTTTTAACGCTTTGACCATTATAAAATTATTAATATTTTATAAATTTAGCTTACACTTTTTGGGCAGCAAAAAGGAGGCCGCTCCAAAGGGAACGCGCCTCCCGCCGCATCTACTCCAAGGGTTTCCGGTAAAACCGCCCCACAAACCGCTGGGTCTTTAAAACATTGATAATCACATGCTCATCCACATGACGGATCAGGTGAATCGCGTCCGTGGATTCGTAGGATGAGAGCACGGTGTTGAGCAGATACATCTTCTTTTTGCTGTATCCGCCGTAGGCCTCCACGCAGGAGATGCCGTGGTGAAAATGATGAATGTAGGCGTCGATCACCTCCGGGCCCTTCACCGTGGTGATCTGAAGCGTCACCTGATCGTACCGGTGATGGAACGCGCCGATCATGCGGGTGGAAATGAACTGGAAAATAATGGAATACCCTGCGTACTTCCACCCGAACACGCTCCCGTAGATGCAGTACATCACAGCGTTTCCGAAAAACACCCAGGTCCAGATGGACATGCCCGTCCGATTGGAAATGTAGAGCGCGATAAAGTCCGTGCCACCGGTGGAAGCGTTTCCCCGCAGGGCGATCACAATGGAAGCTCCCCAGATCACGCCGCCGAAAATGACGTTCAGCACTTCGTCGTTGAAAATGGGCCGGAAGGTAAACACCTGAAGAAACAGGCTGCACAGCGCCACCTGGACCAGCGAGAAGGCGGTAAAGCGCAGGCTGATTCCCTTACAGCACAGGACGGCCACCGGGATATTGAGCAGCAGCATGGTCACCTGCATGGGGATATGATAGCCCCGCAGCTCCCCCAGGCGCTCCACCAGCATGGCCAACCCGGTAAAGCCCCCGGAAATGATCCCGGACGGCCTCGCAAACACCTGCAATACATAGGATTGAACCAAAGCGGAGAGAATGACCGCAAGCAGTGTGATGGTGTAGCGGACTTCTCTCCGGTGCTTTAATTGTTCGAGATAGTCGCTGATCATACGAATTCGATTCATGAGCAGAACTCCTGTTTGTCTTTTTTCGGGAAAACTGCGGGCGGACCGGATTGGATCAGATCACGTAATTGTCCTGCATGGCTCTCTGCCACTGCACCAGATCATCCAGGGTGTAGCCGTCCACCACATCCCTTATGGCGCCGTCCAGCTCCTTCCAGAGCTTTAACGTCACGCATTCCTGCTGGCGCGCGCAGGGGTTGTCATCCCCCGTAAGGCAGTCCACCGGCGCCAGGCTTCCCTCGGTGACGCGCAGAATCATGCCCACCGTGTAGTCCTTCGCCGGGCGGGCCAGATAGTAGCCGCCCTGGTTTCCCCGGATGCTGCGGACATAACCCGCTCTGGATAGTATGGATATAATCTGCTCTAAATATTTGCCGGAAATCTCCTGGCGTTTCGCGATGTCTTTTATTTTCACAGGCTCCCCGTCCGCGTGGAGGGCCAGATCAACCATCGTGCGGAGGGCATAGCGCCCTTTGGTGGATATCAGCATAGTTTGTCACGTCCTTTTGTGATTCTTCTCAGTGTTATGAATATCATACTATTCCTGTAGGAAATATGTCAATAGGGAGTTTTAAGCAGGGAACCCTTGATAGAAAATTTAATCCATATACAAAGAGAAGCTGCCTTTCCCCCACAGAAAGCAGCTTCTGGTCACGATCTTAAACCGTCACACTATTTAGTTTATCTGGCATCCCCATACCAAACAAAACGTTGTAAGGCACATCATTGTGCTTCTTACAGACACACTATAGCATCGCGGGGGTATTTTGTCAATATTTTTTGTGCAATTTAGTGAATTGCGACATCTTTCGACTTTATTTTTTCGATTAATTTCCCTGTGCATGTCCTCCCATGAAATACATCTGTCTTTTTGCATAATTTCCCGGGGTGTGCGCATACTCATTTTAGACTTATTTTTGACACGCTTTTAAGGAGGAACTTCATGGAATTCTCAACGAACCTGCAGGATAATATCGATTATCTCCACAAAAAGTTGAATGTGCAGAACAACTTCGACGTGGTTTACCGGACCCTTCACATCGGCGGGCGGACGGCCTGCCTATACTTTATAGACGGCTTTGCGAAGGATGAGACTCTGCTGAAAATCCTCCAGGTGTTCAGCACCATAAAGGAGGAGGACATGCCCGGTGACGCCCACGGGTTCACCAAGCGTTATGTTCCCTACGGCGAGGTCGGCCTGATCAAAAAGGACGACGATATGATCGTCCAGCTGCTCTCCGGCGTCTCCTGCCTGCTGATCGACGGGTACGACACCTGTATCGCCATCGACGCCCGCACCTACCCCGCCCGGGGCGTCAGCGAGCCGGAGAAAGACAAGGTCATGCGCGGCTCCCGGGACGGCTTTGTGGAAACTCTGGTATTCAACACCGCCCTGATCCGGCGGCGCATCCGCGATCCCCGGCTGACCATGGAGATCATGACCGCGGGCGAAAGCTCCCACACGGACATCGCCATCTGCTACATGCAGAACCGGGTGGACCAGCCCTTGCTTGAAATGATCAAAAAGAGGATTCAGAACCTGAAGGTGGACGCCCTGACCATGAACCAGGAGAGCCTGGCCGAGTGTCTTTACCCCCATAAATGGTTCAATCCCTTTCCCAAATTCAAGTTCTCCGAGCGCCCGGACACCGCGGCGGCCTCGGTGCTGGAGGGCAACATCATCATCCTGGTGGACAACTCCCCCGCCGCCATGATCCTACCCTCCTCCGTGTTCGATATCATCGAGGAGGCGGACGATTACTACTTTCCACCCATCACAGGCACCTATCTGCGCCTGTCCCGGATGTTCATCTCCCTGCTCTCCCTGATGCTGACGCCCATCTGGCTGCTGCTCATGCAGAACCCGGAGCTGATCCCCTCCTGGCTGGCCTTCATCCGGCTGTCGGACCCGTTAAACGTCCCCCTGATCTGGCAGCTTCTGATCCTGGAATTCGCCATCGACGGCCTGCGGCTGGCGGCGGTAAACACTCCCAACATGCTGACCACGCCCCTAAGCGTCATCGCCGGTATCGTACTGGGCGAGTATGCGGTGAAATCCGGCTGGTTCAACAGCGAGACCATGCTGTACATGGCCTTCGTGACCATTGCCAACTACTCCCAGGCCAGCTTTGAGCTGGGTTACGCCATGAAATTCATGCGGATTCTGATCCTGATTCTCACGGCCATCTTCAACATCTGGGGGTTCGCCGTCGGAGTCATCCTGTCCGTCTGCGCCATCGTATTCAACAAGACCATCGCCGGGAAAAGCTACATCTATCCGCTAATCCCCTTCAGCCTCTCCGAGCTGAAAAAGCGGTTCCTCAGAGGACGGCTTCCCCACACAGAAAAGTAACTGTCTCCAA
>OLPX01000675.1_pt1 | contig 29446 bp, 25 predicted proteins | sample 1672491 | NCBI WGS metagenome assembly OLPX01 (sample SAMEA3136692, study PRJEB25190) | human gut metagenome | biome: human gut; feature: human-associated habitat; material: faeces | place: Austria | collected 2013 | reverse complement strand
CAAGGGGCACGGCGGACTACGACCACATGGTGGACAGTTACCGGCGGGTCTGCGGCCTGGCCGCAAAATATGGGGTGCGGCACATCGTATTTCACTACACCCAAAAGGGCGTGACTGAGGAGGAGCGTTTCCGGGCCCAGACCGTAAGCCGGGAAAATATACGGACCGTGCTTGACATCGGACGGGAGTTTGGCGTGGAGATCGTGGTGGAGAACCTGCCGTTTCCGGCTTCGGACCAGCCGCTGTTTGACAACGAGGAGTACGCCGGACTGTACCGGAAGTTCCCCGATCTGGCGGGAATCATCGACGTGGGCCACGCCCGCCTCACCGGCCTGGACATGGAGGCCATGCTGGCGGACTGGGGATCCCGGATCCACGCTTACCACTTCCACAACAACGACGGGGTCCGGGACTGCCACAACCGTCTGGACGACGGCGTGATCGATTACAGGGCGTTGGCGGCGCTGTACCGGAAATATACGCCGGACGCCCGAATCGTGCTGGAGTACGAGCCCCACGCCTGGGTATCCGAGGAGCGGCTGGCGCAGGATATCCGTCTGGTGCGGGAATTATACATTGTCGCAGCCGCAGGCTGTCGATAAGCGATACGTTTCCTTGATGGATCAGGAGTAGTTTGAGGGCCGGAAGGCCGGAAACAGCGTCACAGCGGCGGGCAGGTCATCTGCCGGCCGCTGGCTGCGGTTTTGCGGTTGTGGTGGAAATTAAGAGGCGGGGCCGCTCCACTTTTCGGTTGAGCGCAGGTTGACGGCATGGTACAATAAGAAAACGCGCGGCTGTTTTTCCCCGCCGCAGCCATTACCAATGATCTTAGATTATTTGCGCGGCACGACGCCGCGCCGGGAGTGCGCCAGGTGAAACGAATCTATTTTAAACGGCTATTTTTGGCATTTTTATTTGCGACCATTCTGCCCATCTGCCTCTGTGTGGCGGCCATCTCCTACGGCAGCTTCCACATGTCCCGGGAGCGCTACCAGGACAAGGTGGGCGCCATGGCTGCGGCCAGCTCGGGAAATGTGCGGGAGCTTTTGGAGGAGTATGAGAAAATTTTAAACAGCCTTTCTGCGGAGCCCGCCCTTGCGGCGTACCTTGCGGAGAATGACCGGGAGGGACTGGGAGAGCTGGTGCGCCCGCTCCAGACGGGCCGCGACAACCGTCTGCGCATCCGGGTGATCGACCCGGACGACCGGTACATTTACCCGGACGGCCGGGACGCGAAGCTCTACGATCCGGCGGTGTTCGGCGGCTGGGGAATTTTATACGAGATGACCGCGTATCCGGACCGGATCGCCGTCACCCCCAGCGTCACCCGGGCGGAGAACGGCCGGAAGATCTGCCTGAACATGGGCCGGGCGGTACAGGGGCGGGATGGCGGGATCGCCGGGTATGTGGTTCTGGACGTGTACCGGAACACGCTTCTGAACGCGGTCAAACAGCTGGAGGATGAGAAGTCCTCCGTCACCCTGGCCGACCGAAACGACTGCATTATCCTGGACACCACCGGGCGGTTTACGGAAGGGGCTACCGGCGCGCCGGGCAGGGCGGAGAAGAATTCCGTTGCGGCTTTCCGGGAAAATGCCTACGGCCTGCGCATTTACGCCTACTACAACATCGAGGAGTTCAACGAGAACAGCCGTCTGATGATCTTTATTAGCCTGCTGGTGCTGGGCTGCATGGCGCCCCTGGCCTTCCTGCTGGCCGCCGTGTTCGCCAACCGCATGTACCGCCCCATCGACACCCTGGTCAGCTCCATGAACCTGGTGACCCGGGGAAACCTGGACACCAAAATTGAGATCCGGGCCCACGACAGCGACGAGATGCGCCTGGTCAGCTCGGTGTTCAACTGGATGATTGCCCGCATACAGACTCTGATCGAGAACGCCAGGGAGGAGAGCGAGCGCAAGAAAAATGCGGAGTTAAAGGCTCTCCAGGCTCAGATCAGCCCTCATTTTCTCTACAACATGTTAAACGAGATCAACGCCCTGGCCCGGATGGGCCGCACGGGGGAGGTCTCAGGCTTTGTGATCCATCTGGGCAAGCTGCTGCGCCGGAGCATCACCTTCAAGGATGATTTCGTGAAGCTGAGCGACGATCTGGTTTTTGTTGAGGACTACATACGGCTCCAGCAGATCCGCTACGACCAGCTCTTCGACGTGGACATACGGGTGGAGGAGGAGATCAAGGACTGCCTGATCCCCAACCTGATCATTCAGCCCCTGGTGGAAAACGCCATTATCCACGGCTTCACGGCGGGCAAGGAGGGATACATGCTGAGTCTGCGGGGATACCGCAGGGAAGAGGACGTATGCATTGAGATTTACGACAACGGCATCGGCGTGGATAAGGAATATTTGAAATACATCAACAACGTGGAAAAGGGCGTGGGCCTCTACGGGGGCCTGGGCGTGGAGAACGTGCAGAAGCGATTGCTTCTGATTTACGGGATGCGCTATGGAATTAAGATGGAGAGCGAGAAGGGCCGCTACACCAAGGTGGTGATTCTCCTGCCGTACCGGAGAGAGCAGGTGGACAAGACATGAAAATGGGAATGAGTCGTTTGCTGATTGCACTGGCGGCGGTTGCGGCCGGAGGGGCAATCTTTGCCGCTGCAAGGCGGTATACGCCGGTTCAGGACAATGCGGGGCGGGAGACGGTGGAGCTGAACCTGCTCATGTCCCTGGGTGGGGACGGCATGCGGGAGGAATACATGCGGCGGCGCCTGGACGCTTACGGCGAGCTGAATCCGGATGTAAAGGTTTCCGCAACCTTTGTGGAGTCGGACACTCTGGTGTTTCTGAAGCTGCTCTACGCGGGAAAGGGGTACCACTACGACGTGGTCTGCATGGGGGACGACTCCATGCTCTCCGCGGCCGAGCAGAAACTGATCTATCCCATGGACGAGTTCGTGATGAGGGATTTGGGCCTGGCCTGGCTGGACGCCGTGCCGGGAGCCTGTCTGGAGAACACGGTGAGCGGGGGAAAGATTTATGGGCTGCCGTTTCTTAAGAGCCGTCTGAAGGTGTATTACCGGGATGAAGGAGGCGGAGCCGGGAAGAGCGGCGGAGTCGGGGAAAACGGCGCGGCTGGAGCTGGCGGGGCCGGGGAAATCCCCGCCCCGGTCAGCCTGGAAGCGCTGCTTCAAACGTCCGGCGGGAAACGCCTCGGCCTTCCGGTCAGCGTGCTGCTTCGGGACCTGCTGCTGTCCACGGACAGCTCCGGCTGGGACGCGCTTCTGGGGGAGACCGAGCGCTACCAGGTGGACCGCCCGGAACGGGCTGCGCTGCTGCGCGCCATGAAAACCGGATTGGAGCGGGGAACCCTGGTGGACGGGGACAACCAGACTCTGATGGAGGAGTTTGCCGGTGGCCGTCTGGACGCGGTGGTGCTGGAAGAAACTTACGGGGAGGAGCTGGAGCGCCGCACAGGGGAAACGCTGTCCGCCGCCGGGCTGTGGCGGACCGAACAGACGCCCTGGCTCTTACAGGGCTGCAACCTCTATCTGGCCAACCGGGGAATTCCCCACGACTACGGACCGGCCTGGGAGCTGGTGGAATATCTGGTGAGGGACGGGGAATTCGACGCCCGGACAGGGGAGGAGCGCGACATGGATTACAAGCGCACCCTGTCCAGAAAGAACACCAAGGCATATCTGATCGTGGACCGCATGATCGCGGATTTTCTCCACGGGGACGAGGACTGCGGCGAACTGCTAAGAGGGCTTCAGAGCCAGCTGGACACAGCCCTTGGCGAGTGAAAATGGATCCGGAAAGAGGTTGAGGAATGTATCAGGTTTATATAGTGGACGACGCGGTATTAACCCGCAAGGCGCTGGTCATGACCATGCCCTGGGACCAGTGGGGCTGCGTGGTGGTAGGGTCCGCGGACGACGGGGAAAAGGCGTTTGAGGACATCCGGGAGATGGAGCCGGACATTGTGATCACGGATATCCGCATGGTGCATGTGGGCGGCCTGGAGCTGATCGGGCGCTGCCGGGCCCAGGGAATCCGCTCCCAGTTCATTATCATTTCCGGTTACAATGAATTTGAGTACGCCAAGGCGGCGCTGAGAATGGAGGTGCTGGACTATATCTTAAAGCCCATCGACGACGAAGAACTGCACGGTGCGGTGGAAAAGGCCGTGCAGCGCATCGGAGAGTCCCGGGCCATGATGGCGGAGCACCGGGAACAGGACGGGGAGAGCAGGTCCCTGCTGCTGGAATATGATGAAAAAAATATAAACGCCTACCTGCGCCGGGCCCTGGAATACGTGCAGGCAAACTACGGCAGGGAGCTGTCCATCCGGGACGTGGCCTCCTATCTGTCCATCAGCGAGAGTTACCTGGCAAAGCTCTTCAAGGTAGAGCTTAAAATCACCTTTCTGGAATACCTGACCCGGGTGCGCATGCGCCGGGCGATGGAGCTTATGCGGGACAAGAACATGCCCATCTACGAGGTGGCCGAGCGGGTGGGCTACCGGGACTACCGGCATTTCAGCGCCACCTTCAAGAAGCTGGCGGGGGTAGGGCCAAAGGAATTTCAGATGCGGTCGTGAAATGCCGCCGGAGGGGGCTGAACCGTTCGCGCAAAATGCCCGATCAGTATCCCCGCTTAAAACCCGTGTTCCGCCGCCTCCCGGACGAACTCCCAGAAACAGTCCGTGGCCGCCGGAAGCACCTGGTGGCAGCGGCGCACCATCAGCAGGTTGGACAGATGCTCAGGGTTCACGATGCGGCGGCAGCACAGCTTCTGCGGATTCATGGTGTAGCGCACGGATTCCGGGCAGATGGCCACGCCGATGTTGCCCTCCACCAGAGGGATGATACAGGAGACCGTATTGTACAGGCAGAAAATGTTGCGCTCCTCGGAAATGTGATTGAACCAGTTGTTGATCTCATCCTGCATCTCGCTGCGGGCCGGGATAATCAGGGATTCTCCGGAGAGCTGTCCCAGCTCCACCGTGTCCTCCGTGCTCTGGGACAGGGGGTGATTCACGCTCATGAGGGCGATCCAGGACTCCTGTTTAATAAAAATGTGATCATATTTTTCCGTATTAAAGGGCTCGCGGACGATGCCGATGTCTGCCAGGCCCTTTTCCAGTTTTTCCCGGATCTCGTCCCCGTTTCCGCACCACACGCTGTAGCGGATGTTGGGATACTGGCGGTGGAAATCGCCGATCAGGCCGGAGAGGATGCTGGCCCCGCAGGTCTCCGTCACGCCCAGGGCGATCGTCCCGTGGGTGGAATTCTTGATCTTCCCCAGCTGGTTCTGGGTTTTCTCCACCAGGGTGATGATCTCCTCGGCCTGCTGCTTTAAGAACAGACCCTCCTCAGTCAGCCGGATGCGGCGTTTGCCCCGGATAAAGAGGGTGACGCCCAGTTCTTCCTCCAAAAGCTGCATGCTGCGGCTGAGCGGAGGCTGGGCGATGCAGAGCGTTTCCGCCGCCTTTGTGATGGTGCCCTCCCGGGCTACGGTGAGGAAATATTTGAGTGTTTTCACGTCCATAGAGGATACCAACCTTTTTGATAGGATAAGCCGGTGGAGCCGGCATCTAAGGGGGCGTTGAAAGGTGAGAGGCGGTTGAAAGGTGCGGGGCGGTTGAAGCGTGAGGGGACATTAAACGGGGCGGGGCCGCCGCCGCGTGTAACAACCGGTGGGCGGGGGACAGAAGGCCGCCCGGCTAAGGGCGCCTCCACAGGCGGCCCGAGCTGTCGCTGTGGACGATTTGCGTAAAGCTGCCGTTGAAAATATAGGTGTCAAAGGCTACGGCAAACAGATCATCCCCTCTGTTTGGAAGCGGCCCTCCGCCCCACGCCACGGCGGGAAGCGCAGCGTCGTCCCAAACAATGTACCAGGTCTGATCCGTGCCAAAGTCCAGTTCATCCACCGCCGCCGGGCGGGCCCCTTCCATGTGCCGGTGCTCATCGAAGGGAAAACGCCCGCACATGGAGTGGATCAGCCCACGGATCTCCTCCTCGCCCTCAATCAGCCGGACCTCCCCAAGGGAGCGGATACAATCCTGAAACAGTTCATGCCCCTCCCATGTTTTCCGGCGGACAAACGCCCTGTTTTTCTCCTTCAGCTGTTCCAGTCTGACTCTGTCCATAGTTGCCCCCGCATCGCCAATAGTTTCTTTTATTCTAACGGCCGTGTGGGGAAATGTCAAATACGGCGGGGGGAGGGACGGGGGAAATCTTGCTTCTCCATTGTGGCCGCTGCCCCGCCCTCTCTGCCCGCCTTACCCGCCCCGCTTGGCTGGTCAAAATCCCCTAAAAAAATACAGGTCGTCAGGTCGCTTTCCGGGCCTCCTGGCCGCCTTCAGGTGCTCTCATATCGATTGTATCATACTTTTAAAGTATTGTAGTCCATATACTATATGTATTTGGAAATAAAAAAATTCCATGGTATAATCAGAAAAGCAATGCGCCCGCCGTCCGCGAAAGGGTTGACGGCGGCCGCTCAAAAGAATCGGATGTATAAGAGGTTGATGGGAGGATCATTGAGGTGAGAGAGGATCAGGCAGAGCGGTGGCTGCACTATGTCATGTCGCTGATCGGGGGATTTCTGGGCGGATACGCGATATTAAACCGCAGCGGCCTTTTAGGGGCGGCCCAGACGTCCAATATGATCAACACGGTGTTAAATCTGGCGGGAGGAAGCTTTGGGGACCTGGCTATCCGTCTGGGAGCGCTGGTTCTGTACGTGTCGGGGATTGTGGCCACGGTGCTGATTCCGCGCTACACCAGATGGGATTTAAAAAACGTGAGTCTGGCGCTGGACGCGGCGGCCGTGATGATCCTGGGTTTTCTGCCCCAGGGGATGGACAACATGCTGGCGCTCTACCCGCTGTTTTTCGCGCTGTCGGTGCAGTGGTGTACGTTTCAGGGGTGCCGGGGTTACGCCAGCGCGACCGTCTTTTCCACCAACAATCTGCGCCAGTTCGCCACCGCAGTGGCGGCGTTTTACTGCGGCCGCGAGGAGAAGATGCGGGAAAAGATCAAATTCTACGGCGCCACGCTGGCGGCGTTTCACCTGGGGGTCGCGGCCTCCTGGCCTTGCTGTAATCTGGCGGGAGTGAAGAGCGCCTGGATCTGCCTGGCGCCGCTGGCCGCTGCGGGATACCTGGCGGCAGCCGGGCGGTCGGAGGAAGGCGTGAAGATCTGCGAATGCCGGGGTAAGAGAGCGAAGGTCCGCGGGCTGGCCGGATAGAGGGCGGCAGTGGCAGAGAAGCGCGGGCGGATGTGCTGAAGCTGGGAAACAGCGTATATGCGCTCCATTTTATGTCTGCAAATATCCTTGCTCTAACGCCAAACCAGTCAGCTCGTTTGCTTTCACACTTTTATTGGTGTTTTGGTGTTCTCCAATCACACTTTTATAGAAAATATGCGTCTATGAATGCAAAAGGAAGGACTGGGTTCTGCTTTTAATGTAATCCAGTTCTTCCTGCCATTGAAAAGGCCATCGACTTTTGTCGGCGGTCTTTTACTATGTATGTATTCATGCGGGTTTGCAAGGCAGTAAAGATTTCAAGGTCCTAAAGTCCTATAATTACACTCGAAAGTATAATGGAGTGACAGGATTTAGCGGTTGTGATATAATTATTTTGATGTTCAATGGATTGTGTGGGAGGACAGAAATATGGAAAGGGAACAAAAGCTTCATTATTATCAAATACAGGCAGTAGATGCAGTTATGGAGAGTTTGCGCCAATCTAACCACCGTATTCTCCTTCAGTTAGCTACTGGAACGGGAAAAACTGCTGTATTAGCACAGTTAGTAGAGTCAATACAAGAAAGTCATAGAAATGCCAAAATACTAATTTTAACATCACGAGCGATCACAAAAGATCAAATTGCATATATATTGCAACAACGCGATATCTTTTTTAGCACTAAAAATATCTATGATGCTTCAGTTGTTTTAAATACATATAATAGTGTTCGTTCTGCATTAAGAAAGTATTCGGATATATCCCGTTTTCAATATATTATATGCACTGACAGTGAGGAGGCGATTGATGAGGAATTAGGAATATATTTTGGCAATGCATTCCTAATCGGCTTTACTGCTGATAGAGAAATAAAAAAAGGTTGGTTTAAAGATGCGACTTGTATTTTTCGTTACTCTATTGAGGCTGCAGTTCGAGATGGCCTAAAAATGCCTACATTAACACCCAATACGCATGGTGTGGCCGTCGAAGGCTATTGTGAGCGATTATTAAGCCAATTTAAGGGAAAGGTTGAACGGAAGCAAAAGGGTAACGATTTTGGAGACTTTTTGTTTTATGCAGAGGATGAAACACTTTTAGTTGAGTGCAAAAGTTATCGTAACCGCCAAATACCAATTCAAACACTTGAACTTGCAGTCGCTCAAATGCAACAATATGTACATAGTGACAGGGCATTTAAAGGTCTTTTAATAGTATTTTGTGAAGCTCCAGAAGCTTTTAAAGAAAGTGTTTTCAAAGAGTACAATATTACATTGTGGGATATATCTAATCTTTTGTTTTACTCCAAGGATAATCCTGAGCTTCTAAACAATCTAATGCAATTAACTTATTTCCCAATATCGGATGTCAAACCATTTCCATCCTGTGGCTGGAATCCTGGTATTTTATTTATTAAAGAAATAGAAGTTAATCCAAAAGAAATTATAAATAATCTGGAATTTCGTCTTATACACTGTAAAACGGGAAAGAAGAATTTTCAAGAATATGAGAGGATTTGCACAGATATCATACAATATTTATTTGGAAAAGAGTTTATGATTACTTCTGACCAGCACAAAACTGGTGATGAACTTTTTCGTATGGATTTATTATGCTCCTTAAAAGGAACCAGTGCTTTCTGGGAACTGTTAATCCATCACTATAATTCCCGTTTTATTGTTTTTGAATTTAAAAATTATGCGCAGTCTTTACCACAAAATATGATTTTTATTACAGAAAAATATTTGTTTAATGCAACGCTTCGCAATGTTGCAATCATTATTTCGCGAAAAGGATTCACAAAAAATGCATCGATTGCTGCTGTAGGGTGTTTAAAGGAAAATGGAAAGCTAATTTTAGATGTTACTGATGATGATTTAGTGAAAATGCTCCATCAAAAACTGGAAGGTGCTGAGCCTGCGGATTACTTATTGGAAAAATTAGAGAGACTGCTGATGTCCATAAGTAAATAGGTGAAAATACAGCGTGCTGACAGCCTATAAACCATTGATTTTACTCACCTTTTCTAAATCCTATAATTCCATTCCGACCATATTGGCTGCCATGGAATTGTCCAGGGGAATGTCCTGTTGCACCCCCTGTTCCCGGATGCTATAATAGACAAATCACAGCCCATCGCACCCTTTTTGGGATACAGTGCATCAATCGACCACCAGGGGGATAACATTTATGAAATTACAAGTTCTTGTGGACAACAATACGTTTATAGACTGCTACTATCTGGGCGAGCCGGGAGCCAGCTACTACATAGAGGACGGCCCGGCAAAGATTCTCTTCGACACAGGCTACTCAGACATTTTCATCAAAAACGCGGAGGACATGGGGATAGACCTGGGAGCGATCACCCACCTCGTCCTGTCCCACGGACACAACGACCACACCGGCGGGCTGAAAGCCCTGGCGGAGCGCTTTGATCTTTCCCAAACCCGTCTCATCGCCCACCCGCTCTGCTTCGCGCCCAAATGGGCCCATGAGGGCTACATCGGCGCGCCCTTCGACACCGCGCAGGTTATGGGAAAATTTTCCTGTACCCTGACCCATGAGCCGTACTGGATTACGGAAAACTGCTGTTTTCTCGGGGAGATCCCGGAGTCCAACGACTTTGAGACCCGGCGGAAGCTGGGGGAAATGGATGTGGACGGCAGGAGAGCGGACGACTTTCTTTTGGACGACACGGCCATGGCAATCCGCACTGGCGAGGGGATTTTCATCATTACCGGCTGTTCCCACAGCGGAATCTGCAACATCGTAGAACAGGCGAAAAAGGTGTTCGACACCCAAAAAATCGCCGGAATCATCGGCGGCTTCCACCTGTTTAAGACGGACGAGCGGTTGGAGCGGACCATCGATTATCTCTGCGGCCTCGCCGCTCCCCACATGTATCCCTGCCACTGCGTTTCCCTGAAAGCCAAGGCGGAGATGATGAAGCGGATGGATGTGGAGGAGGTGGGGGTGGGGCTTGCACTGGAACAGCCTCCGGCGTTTTCTTCATCAGATTGATTTCTGATTGACGGATGAATCAAACTGTGTTAATCTCTAAATAGAATAGGTCGGTCGTTTGAACTAAAACTAAATAAAGGGGTGTAGCTATTTTGAAAAAACGAAATGGTCTTATTTTTGCATCTGTTTTGGTAGTTGTGTTCTACGTTCTGGCCTGTTCAATGAAACTTGGGGAGGACTCTGTCCTCTCAGCGGCGTCCTTTGTGTATGCAGGTGTGTTTCTGGCAGTGATCGTCCTGCTTCTCACAGGAGCTTTGGCCGACTGGGTGGTGGTTCTGGGGGCTTCGTCCCTGATGATCCTGACTGACGCGGTGTTCCGTAAGGTAGGAATCATGACAGAGCCGGTGTTTACCATGCCCGGTCTTTTCGGCGCGTTCAGCGGTTCCACGGTCTGGCTGGTGATTATGGTGTTTGCGCTCTCCGCGGGAATCGGCAAGAGCGGTCTGTTGAACCGGATTGCCATCGCCATTCTGTCTGTATTCCCGCCCAGCTATACCGGGGCGGTGGTGGCGATGATGTGTACCGGCACCGTGCTCAGCCCTCTGATCCCGTCAGTCAACGCAAAGGTCAACATTCTCATTCCATTTGCCACGTCCACCACGGAGGAGATGGGTATAAAGCCCCGTAGCAAGGGCGCGCTGGGGCTGTTCACAGCCTGTTATCTGCCGGCTTATCTGGGTGGCAACGCATTTCTCACCGGCTCGGTCTATGTCTCCGTGATCTGCGGCTTTATCACGTCCTACGCGGCAGCACTTGGAGTGGAAGGCGCATCCTTTAATTTTGTCAGCTGGCTGGTGGCTGCAAGTGTCTGGTTTGTGGTACTGCTCGCCGGCACCTTCCTGTTCTGTGCGGTTCTATGCCGTCCGGCAGAGAAGGTGGAGTTTTCCAGGACATTCTTTAAGGACCGCTTAAAGGAGATGGGGGCCATGAGGCGTGACGAGAAGATTGCCGGGGCGATACTGGTCATCGCGCTGTTGTTGTGGTCCACCTCCAGCTTTCATGGCATGGACACGGCCATGATCGGCTGGGCGGCAATCTGCGTGATGTGCGCCACCGGGCTGCTGGCGCCCTCGGATTTCAACACAAAGATTCCCTGGTCCCTGGTGGTGTTCATTGGAAGCCTGCTGGGCATGGCCAATTACATGTCCACTCTTGGCTGGAGCGATGCCATCGCAGGCGTTTTAGGACCGATTTTGGCGCCCCTGGTGGCCAGCCCCTGGATTTTTGTGCCCTTCATCTGCATTTTCACCTACCTACTGCGTTTCCTTATCATCGAGCAGAACACAGCTTTGGTGGTGGTGATGGCGATTTTCGGCGGGCTCATGCACGCGGCGGGTATGAACCTCTATGTGATTATTTTCACGGAGTTTATGAGCTCCATGTGCTGGACCGTGCCGTATATGAATCCCTTCGCTATGGCGACTCTGGGAGTGGCGGGCGGAAAATACGTGACCTTCCCGGAGATGCGCAGGGCCTCTATCCTCTACATGGCGATCAATCTGGTCGGCTGTACCGCCAGCATCCCGCTGTGGTACGCGCTGGGCTTCCTGCACTGACTACGGTAGGAAACGGGCGGGAAACGGCGGCTTGTATCGGTGGGGGGAAAATGTTATAATGGGGGTCAGAAGCCGTAAAAAGCAGGAAAATCCACCAGTAGGAGGAAACCCGGCCCCATAGCTTTGGGCCGGTCTAAATGAAAACTATGGACATTATCGAAATTGAGTTTAAAGATACCGATACTACGCCGGACCGCCTGATCAAAGCCACCCAGGCCCTGATCGCGGTATACGGCTACGATGCCACTACTACGCGTATGATAGCCAACCTGGCCAAAGTGACGCTCTCCGCCATCAATTTTCATTTCGGCAACAAAGAGAATCTGGTCCGGGAGGCCATGTCCAGGGCAGCCCAGGAGCTGGAGCTGCATTATTCTAAGCTGGCCGGGGAGATCCGCCGGTTTCTGGAGGAGGAGCCGGTTGACCGGGAAAAGGCCTGGTCCTACCTGGACCGGATTCTCACGGACCGGATTCGCCGGGCCTTTGACCGCCGGGCCAGCTGGATTAACATCGGCATTGCGGAACATGAGAACGGACTCCCGGAGAGCTCCAGAGGAATCATGGCCCGCACTGCGGTTGAGGGGAGCGAACGGATTCTGGCGGAGCTGATCCTGGCGGTCAGCGACAAGAAAAACGCCTTTCAGGCCGCGCTCATTTCCCGTGCGGTCAACGCGGCCATTATGAGCTATTCGGAGAAGCCGCTGCTCAACCAATATCTGGAGGAGTCCCTCGGCGTGGATTTGAGCGATCCCCGGCGGGTGGAGGAGTGCCTCCACGATTATTTTATGACGAGCATCGCCGCTGCGGTGGTGGTGGACCCACACAAAAAGATCGTATAAGACCGTGAGAATTGTGAAAAAATGCCAATAAAATGTTTGGGGAACTATTATTTATGTAAAAAGTGAAACATTCTATTGACAAAAAATTCTCAATATAGTATGCTACAATTAAATCAAACGACCGACCTAATCCTTTTACCCATCGATGCCTTTCCCGCATAACAGTCTGTTTTCAGGAAGGCATTTCCTTTTCCACAAAATAGGTCAAACGACTGACCTAGTCCATTGCATGCAGACACAGAGGAAACAAAAAACGTAACTGTTCAGGACGGCTCATCTTCTTGACACGGCTTCCCGAGCCAATTTCCCCGCCGTCCTGAACGGTTACCCCAAAATATGTTTGGAGGAACAGAATATGGAGAAACAAACCATCAGCCTGACGGTCAACGGGCAGCCCTACGAGTTTCTGATCGGAGAGAAATTCGGCATGATCCCGCCGTCGGAGACCCTGGTTCAGACACTGCGCAGGCGGCTTGAACTGACAGGGACCAAGGAATCCTGCGACGAGGGGGCCTGCGGCTGCTGTACGGTGATCAAGGACGGCAAGGCCGTGGCCAGCTGCATGATCCTAACCGTGGAGTGCGACGGCAGCGACATTCTCACCATCGAAGGTCTTGAAAACACGGTAACTCACGAGCTGGACCCGATCCAGCAGAAATTCATCAGCTGCTATTCCTTCCAGTGCGGCTACTGCACGCCGGGAATTATCATGAGCGCCAAAGCGCTGTTTATGGAAAATCCTCATCCCACCGGGGAGGAGATCCGGGAGGCTCTGGCGGGCAATTACTGCCGGTGCATCAGCCATTACACTGTGTTGGAAGCCCTGGATAAGCTGGCGGGCGTGGAGTCCGATCAGTATGAGATCGTAAAGGAGGCCGAGGAAGAAAATGACTGACTATAAAAGAGGAAAATTCAACTTTGAGGCGCCGGTAGTCAATGGCCGTCCCGCTCCCTACCGCCATGTTGGCAAGTACCGTGTGCGCGCGGACGCCCGGGATATTGTTACCGGAAAATGTCTGTTTCTGGACGATTTCTCAGTCCCCCGCATGATTTACGCCCAGGTGTTAAGAAGCCCTTACGCCCACGCCAGAATCAAACGCATCGATACGGAGAAGGCCCTGGCCCTGACCGGAGTACATGCGGTAATTACATACAAGGATATGCCCAAAGGCTGGACCCTGGGCTGGCCGCCCCACAAGGACCTGATGGATCAGGAGGTTTACTTTGCCGGCGATCCGGTGGCGGTGTGCGCGGCGGATACCGTGGATATCGCCCGGGAAGCTCTCCATCTGGTCGAAGTGGAGTACGAGGTGCTTCCCGCAGTCTTTGACGCCATGGATGCACTAAAGGAAGACGCTCCGGTTCTGTTCCCGGGAAAGTTTAAGAGCGGCACCAACGAGGTGGACCCCGGCGTGCCCCATTTCCAGCCCGAAGGGCCGTGGTGGAAGGTGGAGGGCGGAGATGTTGAGAAGGGATTTGAGGAATCCGCCTATATCGGCGACAGCCTGGTGGAGTTCAACAAGATGTGTTCTCCCAACGCGCCGGAAGCCCCCGGATGTATTGTGCGCTGGGAAGGCGCTTCAGACTATACGATCTGGGCCTCCTCACAGTCGCCCTTTATCTGCAAGCTGTTCAACGGTCCCCGCATCCCCAAGTCCAACCTGCGGGTGAAAACCTTCAATGTGGGCGGCTCCTACGGCAATAAGCAGACGCTGTCCTCCACCATTCTCTGTTGCGCCATCGCGGCTATTAAGACCGGGCGTCCGGTGAAGCTGGTCATGAGCAAGCACGAACAGCTGGTGGCTCACGAGCAGCGCCTGGGCTCCAAGATCCGCGCCAGGATCGGTATGACTGAGGACGGCATTTTCAACGCGGTCCAGGGCTGTTGGTATGTGGACACGGGCGCGCTGTGCGACGCGGTTCAGGGACAGGTCGGGGTAGGTCTGGGAGAGGCCCAGCTGGTGATGGCAAAATGTAAAAACTGGGATTTGGACAGCAAGGTGGTGGTCACCAACAAATGCCCGGCAGGCATCGTCCGCGGATACGGCGGACAGGAGTTAAACAGCTGCCTGGCGCGGGTGATGTCCCACTGCATGATGCTGGCGGACAAAGACCCCATTGACATATTCAAAAAGAATTACGTGTCCCCAGGCGATAAATATGTTTGGCGAGACGGCCTGGTGTGGCAGAGCCGCGGCTCCGACCATTATCCGGCCACCATGCAGATGGCGGCGGATAAATTCGGCTGGGATGAAGCCTGGAACGGATGGCTGAAACCCACCAGGGTGGAGGGGCGCAAGGCTTACGGCGTTGGTGCTGGAATCATTGGAAATGCCGACGTGTGCGAGGACAACACGCAGTGTCTTGTCCGAATCCAGCACGATGTGAAGGGCAGGGGAGCCACCCTGATTGTCCAGACCGATATCACGGAGTCGGGCATGGGACAGCGGGCCGCGGCCGCAAAGTTCGCCGCCGAGGTCATGAACGTGCCCATTGAAAAGGTTTACGTCACGGAGCCGGATTCCCTGAACAATGTGGTGAACTTCGGACTGTGCGGCTCCAGAGGCACGGTTACGGTGGGCAAGGCGGTCACCAAGGCGGCCGCGGATGCCAAACGAAAGGTGCTGGAGATGGGCGCTCTGCATTTCCACTGTTCACCGGAACAGCTGGAGACAAAGGACTTCCAGGTGTTTGTCCGCGACAACCCACAGAAGAGTATCCCCATCAAGAAACTGGGGCCCAAGGATTTAAATGTTATCGGATACGGCGAGCATGTGGAGCAGTTTGATATTCCCAGCTGCTGCCTGTTTTTGACCGAGGTGGAGGTGGACCTGGACACCGGGGAAGTGAAGGTGCTGCGTTTTACTCAGGGGACCGATATCGGCCAGATCATCGACAACCGGATGATCCGTATGCAGCTGCAGGGAGGCGTGGGTTCCGCGTCTCTGGACACCGCTACCATGGAGGAGTGCATCTACGACGTGAACGGCACGGGTAAGCTGCTGACCAACAGCATGCTGGAATACAAGTGTCGTACCTTCAACGACATGCCGAAACACAACTGTGTGATCGAGGAGAGCCAGCTGGATACCTTCATGTTCAAGGCTGTGGGCATCGGCGAGATCTCAGGAGCCGCCGGCGCATCCGCGGTTCTGATGGCCATTTCCAATGCCATCGGCGTGGAGGTGAACGAGTATCCGGCCACCCCGGATGTGATTCTGAAGGCAATGAGGAGCAAGGAGGGAAAATAAATTATGAAGCATTTTAAATATCAGGCTCCCGGCTCATATGAGGAGGCCGGGAACATAGTACGGGAGGCCAGACCGGGCACAACTGCGGTGATGGCCGGAGGTACGGACCTCCTTGGCGTATTGAAGGGAGAACTGCTCCCGGAATACCCGGAGACCATAGTGGCGCTGCGGGATATCCCAGATACGGATTATATCAAACGGGAAGACAATCTGGTGAAGATCGGCTCCATGACCCGTCTGGCGGCCATTGAGAAGAGCGGAGTCTTTGACGGGGAGCTGCGGGCGGTGTCCCAGGCGGCCCACAGCGTGGCCAGCCCGTTGATCCGCAACCGGGCTACCATCGGAGGAAATCTCTGCCAGGATGTGCGCTGCTGGTTTTACCGGTTCCCGGATCAGGCAGGCGGCACTTTGGACTGTATGCGAAAGGGCGGGAGCGAATGTTACGCGATCCGCGGCGACAACCGCTACCACTCGGTATTCGGGGGAATGAAAGCCGGGATCACGCCTTGCTCGGCGGAGTGTCCGGCCAACACGGACATACCGGCCTATATGGCCCGGTACCGCGCCGGGGACATGGAGGGAGCGGCCCGCATTCTGATGCAGGCCAACCCGCTGCCCATGATGACCAGCCGGGTATGCGCCCACACCTGCCAGGTGAAGTGCAACCGGTGTTCCACGGATGAGGCGGTCGCCATCCACAGTGTGGAGCGCGTGGTGGGCGATTACATTATGGAACACCGGGAACAGTTTTACAGCGCGCCGAATCAGGAGACCGGTAAAAAGATCGCCCTGGTGGGCGCCGGACCGGCGGGACTGACCGCGGCCTACTATCTGCGCCAGGCCGGGCACAGCGTTAAAGTTTATGAGGCCCAGGAGGAGGCAGGGGGCTGCCTGATGTATGCGATTCCCAATTTCCGCCTGCCCAAGACGTATGTGCGTACCGTAATCAGGGCTCTGGAGCAAATGGGCGTACAGTTTGTCTGCAATGCAAAGCTGGGAGAGAACGTTAAAATCAGCGATCTGACGGCGGAATACGACAAGGTGTTTATCGCCACCGGCGCCTGGAAGCGGCCTGTGTTGGGATTCGACGGCGAGGAATTCACGGAGTTTGGCCTGCAATTCCTGGTCGATGTCAATAAATGGGTGAACTCCAAGGAACGAAACAATGTGCTGGTAGTGGGCGGCGGAAACGTGTCCATGGATGTAGCCATCACGGCAAAGCGCCTGGGTGCAAAGCGCGTGACCCTGTGCTGCCTGGAACAGCGCGAAGAGATGCCGGCGTCCGCAGAGGAGATCGCCCGGGCGGAGGAGGAAGGAATCGAGATCCGCAACGGATGGGGGCCGGTGAGGGCCCTGTACGACGGTTCCAGTCTGACCGGTATGGAGCTCAAGGCCTGCACAGCGCTTCGGGATGAGACAGGACGTTTTAATCCCAGCTACGATGAGAACCTTCGGATCACGGTGGACGCGGACAGCATCCTGCTGGCCACCGGACAGCGGGTGGATTTGAGTTTCCTGGAAAATGAACTGGAACTGGCTGTAAACCGGGGGCTGATCTCGGTGGAGTCCGAGACCCAAAGGTCCAGCGATCCCAAGGTGTATGCGGGCGGCGACGCCGTAACCGGCCCCACCACAGTGATCAAGGCCATCGCCTCCGGGCGGCGGGCCGCTGAGGCCATCAACAACGAGATGGGAGTTGGGAATCCCGTCAAGACCACCCAGACGGGCCTGATCCATTTTGACACGGCCACGGCTCGTCTAAAAAAGGCCAACAACGGCCACGACTTATCCGCAGCCGAGCGCTGTCTGGATCGGGAGGACAGCACTTCCCTGACTGCCGGGGAGGGCCTTGAGGAGGCGAAGCGCTGCATGAACTGCGGCTGCTACAGCGTCAATGCCAGCGATTTGTCCCCTGTGATGGTAACGCTGGACGCCAACATCAAAACCAGCATGGGCAGGCTGATTCCTGCGGCGGACTTTTTCTGCACCAACTTAAAGTCCTATGCCAATCTGGAGCCCGGGGAGCTGATTGTAGAGATCGATATTCCGGTAAAAGAGGGCTATCGGACCGGATATGAGAAATTCCGCATGCGCCCCACCCTTGATTTCGCTATGGCCGCTCTCTCCTGGGCTTATAAAATGGACGGATGCAGAATCGGAGATATCCGCCTGGTGCTGGGCGCGGTCGCGCCGGTACCGCTTCGTCTCCCGGAGGTTGAGCAGTACCTGATCGGAAAGAAACCGTCGATCCAGGCGGCGGTGGAGGCCGGGGAGCTGGCCGTTAAGGGCGCCTGGTCCATTGGACACAACGATTACAAGATCGATGAGATCAGGACGTTTGTGCGTCGGCTGGTGGAGTCTATGATCTGAATCCGGACTGAGAAGAAGGAGGTTTATAGATGTTTACGAAAATCTGTACCGCCGCCGAGGCGGCCGCATTGATAAAGGACGGCGCGTTTTTAACCTGCGCGGGCAATATGCACAACTGTCTGGCGGAGGAAATCTGCGCCGCCATTGAGAGCCGTTTTATGGAGAGCGGACACCCGGCGGGAATGACGATTATGTCGGCCTCCGGGGTGGGAGACATGGGACCTGTGGGCGGCGTGTTCCGGGGGTTTGAACACTTTGCCCACGACGGGATGATTAAGCGCGTGATCGTTGGGCACAACGGTTCCAACCACTCCATTATGGAGATGCAGGCCAATCTGAAGGTGGAGTCCTATAATTTCCCCCAGGGCGTGATCGAGCACATGTTCAAAGCGCGGGCCAGAGGCCTGGATGCAGAGCTTTCCAAGGTGGGAATCGGCACATTTGCTGATCCACGCCTGGAGGGTGGAAAAGCAAATTCCATCACCACCGAGGAGCTGGTGGAGGTAGTAAACATTATGGGCGAGGAATACCTGGCCTATAAGACGCCGAAAATCGATGTGGCCCTGATCCGGGGTACCACGGCAGACGAGGACGGCAACCTGACCTGCGAGGACGAGGCCGTTCTGACCAACATTCAGGCCATTGCCATGGCTGCAAAGGCATCCGGCGGCATCGTGCTGTGCCAGGTGAAAAATGTGGTAAAAAAGGGCGCTCTTCCGGCCAAGGAGGTGGTGGTTCCCGGCGTGTTCATCGACAAGCTCATCGTCTGCACGGACCTTGAGAAGAATCACCGGATGACCATGGGCGAGTATTACAATCCCGCTTACACAGGCAAGTTCAAGTATCCGGTATCCGCCGCTGCCGCGCTTCCGCTGGGAGTGAAGAAGACCATCGCCCGCCGGGCGGCGCAGGAGCTGAAGCTCCATGTCCCGGTGAACACCGGGCTGGGTTATCCCGAGGGCATCTCATCCGTAGCCAACGAGGAGGGGATCGCCGGGGACCTGGTGCTGACCGTGGAGACCGGCGCCTTTGGCGGCGTGCCTGCCGCCAGGACCTCCTTCGGGGCAACCACCAATGCCCTGGCCTTTGTGGACAGTCCCACGATATTTGACCTGTACGACAGCGGCTTTTTGTACGCCACCTTTGTGGGTCTGGCGGAATGCGATGCCCGCGGCTCGGTGAATGTGTCGCGGTTTACGGACAAATCAGGGCGGGAGAGAAGGCCCGGGGCGGGCGGATTCATCAATCTGACTCAGGGCGCGAAAAACGTGATCTTCTGCGGAACCATGACGGCCGGGGGGTACAAGGCGGAGATCCGGGACGGAAAGCTGGTGATCCTTCAGGAAGGCGCGGAGAAGAAATTCCTCAACCAGATCAACCAGATCACATTCTCAGGCCCCCATGCGGTGGACATCAACCAGAACGTGCTCTATGTCACGGACCGCTGCGTATTCCGTCTGACGGCGGAAGGACTGAAGTTGATGGAAGTGGCGCCGGGAATCGATATTGAGACACAGATACTGCCCTACATGGAGTTTAAGCCTATCATCGGGGACGACGTGCGGGAAATGGACCCCAGAATTTTCCGGGATGGGCTGATTGGACTGCGAGAAACCATCGAATCGAAGGCTGAATAGGGCCGGGCAGCCCTGCCTGCGCAGCCTTCAGGAGGGCGGGGCTGCACAAAAACGGCGATCTGTGACCAAAAAGGAGCGTATCATGAGCGAGCGATGGTCGGATGTCCTGGCTGGACGTCCTGATCTGTTTCAAACAAATTCAATCATTGGCCTGTTCCGGCTGGCGGCGGAACAGAAGTCCGGCCACACCGCGGTAGCGGATGAACAGAGCCGCCTTACATACTGTCAGTTGGAGCAGAGGAGCAATCAAGCCGCCCGGGCGCTTTGGGAAGCCGGAGCGCGGCCCGGGGAGATCGTCGCGGTCAGAACCGGGCGCAGCGTGGAGGCGGTGGTGGCGTTTCTCGGCATCTGGAAAATCGGGTGCGCCTACCTGTTCCTGGACGACGACTGCCCGGCTTACCGCAATCAGGAGTGCCTTCTGGACTGTCAGGTGAGCGTTCAGGTGGACAGAGATTTCATCTGGCGCGCGGTGGAAACGCAGTCCGACGCGGCGGTGGAGGAAATGGGGGACAGGGACCGGCTGGCCGTGATCGTGTACACCAGCGGGTCCTGTGGAAAACCCAAGGGGGTGCAGCTCTCCCATGCCAATATTGCGGCCTCCATCTCCAATTTCCCAGAGATCGGTTTCACCAGCGATGACCGGTACTGCTGCTTCGCCAACCTGATGTTTGTGGCTGCGGTCTATGACATGGCCATGGCGCTGTCCATCGGCGCGGCTCTGTATCTGATCCCCGGCAGAATCCGCCGCAATATCCGGGAGATTGCCGATTACTACCGGGAAGAGGGCATTACCGTGACCTTTCTGCCCCCTCATATGGCCATGAAATATATGGCCATTGATCAAGAAAGCCCGCTGAGAATCCTGCTCTCCGGCAGCGAACCCGTGCGAAACCTGGACAGAAGGCCCTATGACCTGATCAATGTCTATGCCAGCAGCGAGGCCTGCGCCCTGATCAGCTATTACCGGGTCCGTGACAAACGCAAGTCGTACCCCATCGGCCGGGTGGTTTCCGCGCTGCGGTATTATATTGTGGACGAGGAGGGAGCGCAAGTGGCTGGAAATGAACCCGGGGAGCTGTGGATCTCCGGCCCTCAGGTAACCCGGGGCTACCGGAATATTCCGGAGCTGAACCGGGAGCGTTTTTGCCCTAATCCATTTTGTGGGGAAGCGCCCTACGACCGGGTGTTTAAGACCGGCGATATGGTGGCGGCCGGGAAGGACGGGGAGCTGGTTTACCTGGGACGGCGGGACAATATGGTGAAGATCCGTGGCTTTAGGGTGGAGCTGGCGGGCGTTGAGCGGTGCATGATCCAGTTCCCGGGGATGAGGGAGGTGTGCTGCGTGGCGCACAGAGACAGCGGCGGAACCAACCTGCTGTTCGGATATTACATCGCGGACCGGGAGATCGACCATGAGAAGCTGCGGGTGTATCTGAAAGATTACCTTCCCTATTACATGATCCCGTCAGCACTGATCCGCTGTGAGGAATTTCCGCGCACGCTGTCGGGGAAGGTGAACCGCCGGGCCTTCGTCCCTCCGGCGGAGCTGGACGACCACAAACAGATTGAACAACTTTATCGATGACGGGAGGAACCGTATGCCGAATTTTAACTATGAAAATCCAATCAATATTCACGGCGGCGGAATGCAGACCGGGGAGGAACGGCTGTTCTCCCTTGTATTGGACGCGCTGGCCTACGACGGGTATCAGAATATGACGTTAGAGGGAATCCTGAGCCGGGGGGCGGACCAGGAGACGGTAGGCCGGTATGAATCCTGGGAGGCGCTTTGTGAGCGCGCCCTGACGGATGCGGCGGAGCGGGTCACATTGGCCTATGAGTCCACCACGGAGGGGGCGAGGGATTATCTGAGCGCAGCCGGACGCAGCCGCGACGAGGGCTTAAAGCAGCTGGAGCGCTTGCTTTACCGCCATATTTACCTGTGTTTCCACCCTAAAAACAGGAGCTACGTTCTGGCGGCGGCGGGGGAGAGCCAGCTTCCGCAGCGGCTGCAGCGGATTCTGCCGGATGCCCTGCACCGGCAGTTCGGCTCGGTCCTCGCAGAGTTGATCACGTCGGTCAGTGAGGTGAAGAACGCCCAGATGTCCGCCATGATGGCATGTTCCATCTGCGGCGCCGTCAACATTTTCGTCCAGCAGCCCATATACTGCCGGAATCTGTTTGTGAGGGAGACCAGGGAAAAACCCAACTACGCGGTGATAGAGGATTACCTGAACAACTATTTTCTCCGCGCGGTTGCGGCAAACACGGCCATTAACAAGCTATTTTAGGGGACAGGAGCGTGAATATGGAGCGGACAGGGAGCGTGGATGCGAAGGCCTTAAAGGCGGCCTGGCAGGAGGGATATGAAGCGGCGATCAGCAAAATGCGGCTGGCGTTTAAGCTGCGGGACATGGGAATAGCGGACTGCGAGATTGTGAAACGGACGGATCTGCCTCCGTTTATTGTCCATGGCATGTTGGGAGAGCGGGAGGCCGGCCATTAATCCGGCTGACCCGCCTTCCAGGCTTTCAGTTCGCCTGCGCGGTGGGAGGCGTAGCTGGACAGCGCGTTTTTCAGGGCAAGGGTGGCGATGACGGCGGCATAGTAGGCGTCGTCTTCAAAGGACTGTCCGTCGGATATGGCGGAGGCGATGTCCGATGGCCCAAGAAGCTGGGCGGCCATGACGGCTTTTTGGTGGGCCAGGCAGCAGAGAATGGCGGCGCAGGCGGCAAAAGCCGGCGGGCAGGTCTCATCCGCCGCGTATCCGATGGAGGTGATGATGTCCCGTTCGGCCGCAAAGGCGATGGATAACAGACGCCTGCCGTCCGGGCCGGTGATCTCCCCCAGAGCCTGAAGGGATCCGGGAATCTGCCGCCAGTCCCGGGAGGAAGCGTAAGTTTCAAGTGTTGTCAGTGTTATGGCCATTGAGACGGGTCTCCTTTGTTTAAATTAGGTCAAATGACCTATGCGTTATGTCTATTATAGATGAAATACCGGAACTTGTCAATTCGGAAACTGGATGAGGATGGAGCGTGGTTGTGAGATGGAGCGTGAGATAAAAGAACATAAGGTGGCGGAGCAGATTCCCTGGCGGGAGACATGTTTTGGCTGCAACGACGGCGTCAGCGAAGGAGTGGGGATGCGGGCCTACGTGACCGACGACGGCTATGTGGTGGGCCTCTGCAGGGCCAAAACAGAGCATCAGGGATTCCCGGACACGGTTCACGGCGGTATAATCGCCACTTATTTTGACGAGGTTCTGTGGCATGCCACCCGGATCGGGGATTCGGAGACAATCGCGATGACGGTAGAGATTAAGGTGACGTATTTAAGACCGGTGGGTATCGGACAGAAGCTACGGATTGTGGCGGGGCCGGCGCGGGTGGAAGGAAGGCATATCTATGTGGAAGGATTCCTTTTACTGGAGGACGGCCAGACGGCGGCGAAGGCTTTGGCCCATTACATTGCGCTGCGTCCGGAAAACGGTTTAAACCAGACGGAAACCTGCCGGGTGAAGCACCCTCAGACGTCCGGACCAGAGACGGTCCGCTTTTGAAAATGAGTACAGGAGGAACGATTATGAGCGAGTGGGAGCAGAAGGTGGAGGAACAGCGGATTACGCTGGTGGACAGTCAGGATGAGGAGTATAATTTCCTGATTCTGGATGAGTTCCGGTACAACGACAAGCAGTATCTGGCTCTGGCCTCCTGCGATGAAAAGACGGATACGGGCAGTGGAAACGATCCCGGCGAGGCGAATGATATCACCGTGGTGCGGGTAGGGGAGGCTGCCGGGCAGCCCATGTTGTTTGCCGTTACAAATGGGGATGAACTTTACGGGGTTGCAAAGCTGGTGGAGAAGCGTTTCGGACATCTGGGCGGCGCGATGTAAAAAACGGCCGGTTCGATTCTCTGAGAGGAGGGGATGAGCTTGAAGAAAACAGGTGCTGTGCTGGCTGCGGCCGGACTGTCGTCCCGCATGAAGGCTTTTAAACCTATGCTGCCCTTTGGCGGCACGACCATATCCCGCCATCTGACGGCCCTGATTAAATCCCTGGGCGTAGATCCGGTGGTGGTTGTGACTGGATACAGAGGGGAGGAGTTGGAATCCCATCTGTCCGCAACTGGCGTACGCTTTGTGCGAAATGAACGGTTTCGGGAGACACAGATGTTTGAGTCCGTGAAGTTTGGAATCCAATCGGTTCTGGGGGAGTGTGAGCGGGTCCTGATCATGCCGATGGACCTTCCCGCCATCCAACCGGAAACCTTTGAACAGGTACTAAATACCGAAGGGCGGGCGGTGCGCACGTCCTGCGCGGGGGAACCCGGCCATCCGCTTATAGTGGACGTCGCGCTGGCAGGACAGCTGTGCCGCTATAAGGGGGAAGGCGGGCTGAGAGGGGCGATTGAACATTCGGGAGTGCCGGTGACAGAGGTGGAAGTGGACGATGTAGGCGTGTTTCGGGACGTGGATACCGGAGAGGAATATCAGAAGCTGTTGGTGGAATTGCTGAGGCAGGATTCAAAGGCAGGGTGAGACATATGCGGAATTTGTATTTGGTGCGCCATGGAATGGTTGCGTTTCCGGGGGGAGTCAAGCGGTGTATCGGCAGGACGGATCTTTTCCTGGACGATACAGGGCGCAGGCAGGCGGAGGATTTGGGCCGGTATTTTCTGGGCAGACGGGATTTGCAGGTATTCTGCAGCCCGTTGGCGCGGGCCAGGGAAACCGCTCTCATCCTGTCCCGGGGGCGTTTGCCGGTACAGGTCCTGGACGGCCTGGCTGAGCTGGATATGGGTGAGTGGGAGAATTGCCCCATGACTGAGCTGAAGAAGGAGCTGGAGTCGGAACCGGTAAACGGCGAGGGCAGGGAAAGTGGCCTGAAACGCTTTCGGGAAACCATCGATGAAATTCTGGAAAGCACAAAGGGGGATATTATTTGTGTGACCCATGCGGGCGTCAACTGCTGTTATCTGGCGGATCTGCTGGGAAGCCCGCTGAATACGTCCAGAGCCCTGGCGCAGCCTTATGGCTGTTTCAGCCGGATTGAGATAGATGAGAGCGGAGGGATGACTGTAGTGGAGTTGGGGCGGATGGCGGGGACAGCGCCGGACCGGGTGGAATGTGAGCGGATTTTGGAACATTACCGCACGCCGGAGCAGGTGAGAGCCCATTGCCGTCAGGTGTGCCGTCAGGCGCTGCTGTTGGGCGGGAAATTAAAAAATGCCGGATATCAGGTGGATCTGGGGCTGGTCCAAAGCGCCGCCTTGCTTCACGATGTGGCGCGTGCAAAGGCGGATCACGCGGTCCAGGGCGCTCAGTGGATTTTGCGGGAGGGGTATCCGCAGGTGGCGGAAATCATTATGCGCCACCACGATCTGGGAAATCCCAGCTCCCATCCCTACGAGACCACCATCGTCTATCTGACGGATAAGCTGGTTCAGGGGGACCGGGTGGTAAATCTGGAAGAGCGTTTCCAACACAGCCGGAGCCGCTGCCAGGGATCCGGGTACCCGGAGGAGGCCCTGAAAGCCCACGAACGACGCTACAGGGAAGCACGGGAGGCCATGGGCAGAGTGCGGGAATGGATTGGAGTGGAAAATATCAGCGGACTGACAGGGTGATGAAACCCTGGCAGTCCTTTTTTTACTTTAAACCCGGGACCGCGGCCATTTTTTCTCAGGTTCTCCTGCCCCCATCCCCTCCAATCTCTCAAAATGCATCAAAGTTGCAACAAATCCGCTACGATTCTGCCACCATTCCCCATAAACCGACGCCCACCTGCTAATATTAACCCAGAGCCGGAGCGCATCCAAAGGCTGCGCCTGGACTCAATATTAATAAGGGAAGGTAAAATGTATGAAAGGTGAAACATTCAAAAAGTATTTTCTGTTGACCGTGATTGCACTGGGGGCTGGTGTGATCTACAAGGTGGCCTACATGAGGGAGGCGTTTTACGACGCCATGCTGTCGGGATTCCAGATCACCAACACGCAGCTGGGAACCATCAGCTCCATCTACGGAACGGTGGCGCTGATCAGTTACCTGCCTGGCGGAATTCTGGCGGACAAGGTGTCGTACAAGAAGCTTCTGACCATATCCTTTATCGGAAGCGGCCTGCTGTCGCTATGGTGCTCCACCATGCCGTCCTTTGGCATGATCAAGGTCATATTCGGGCTTATGGGCGTCACCACGATCCTCACATACTGGTCCGCATTTGTGAAAACCGTGCGCTCCCTGGGAAATGACGAGGAGCAGGGAAGAATGTTCGGTTTGGCGGAAGGCATCCGGGGAGTCAGCGGGATTATCGCCAGCTTTATCGTGATGGGAATCATCCAGGTTGCCGCCACCGAGGTGGGCGGTATGAAGGGAACCCTGATTTTTTACGGCGTGATCTACATTGCAGTGGGGATTATCACGATGATCCTTCTGCCCAATCCCAAGGAAGTGGGAACAGACCGGACCTTTGTGATGGGAGATTTGATCGCTGCCTTTAAGCATAAAGGAACATGGCTGGTATGCGCCCTTGTGTTCTGCTGGTATATGGTTTACTGCACGACCTCCTACGCGATTCCGTATCTGACCAATGTGTACGGCGTGTCCTCCGTCGCAATCAGCACATTGAGCATCATCCGCGCATATGGCATCGGAATTGTGGCAGCGCCTCTGGCCGGTTTCCTCGGAGACAAAATGAAATCCTGCTCCAAGACCCTGGCGTACGCCTCCATCATGGGCGTGGCCCTGATGGCCGTATATCTGGTTACGCCGGTCAAACCCGAATTTCTGATGGTTCCAGTGGTTCTTACCCTGTTGTTCAGCTTCCTCGTATTCGCCGCCCGCGGAATCTACTTTTCTCCCATGGCGGAGGCCGGAATCCCTCTTGCACTCACAGGCGCTGCCTCCGGTCTGATCTCCGTGCTGGGATACGCGCCGGATATGTTTATTTTCAATATCATGGGCGGATGGCTTGACAACCTTCCGGGTGCGCAGGGTTACCGCTATATCTTTATCCTGGCAATCGTGTTCCTGGTGCTGGCGACAGCGGTGGGCTTCTATATCTGCCGCTACGGCAAATCCTTAAAGGCACAGAACAAGTGAAAACGGTATAAGCAAAGGAGATGATCGTTATGGGAACATATAATTTTGAGCAGCAAAAACATATGAAGGGAACCGACAGCTGGAAATGGGACAAGGAGGGAAAAGAATGCCCCTATCCCCTGGGCGTGGCGGATACAGATTTTCTGCCGCCGCCCGAGGTGACGGAAGCGGTGATGAAAAAGGCGTCCCAGGGTAATTTCGCGTACGGGGTCATGCCGCAGGCATTTTACGATTCTGTGTCCCACTGGTATCAAAAGAGGCACGGCGCTGAAATCAGACCGGATTGGGTGACCTACTCGCCGGGCCTGATCGTTGCGATCAAGATGCTCATGGAGGCGGTGACCCATGTGGGGGACAACGTGATCATCCAGTCGCCGGTGTATTTTAACTTTTCGCTGATCATCAAGCGCAATGGAAGGAATATCCTGGAAAATACGCTGCTCTATGAAAATGGAATCTACCGCATCGATTTTGAGGACCTGGAGCGAAAGGCAGCCGATCCAAGAACCACCATGCTGATCTTCTGCAATCCCCACAACCCCATCGCTCACGCGTGGAGCAGGGAGGACGTGGAGCGGGTGGCGGAAATCTGCAACCGCAATCACGTGTTTGTGGTCAGCGACGAGGCCCACAGCGATATCCTTTTCCAGGGGACCAGGCACATTCCCTTTGTGTCTCTGGACCAAAAGACCGCAGAAAACAGCGCTTCCATCAACTCGGCCGGTAAGACCTTCAACACCAACGGACTGTATGTGTCCTACGCCGTTATCCCCAACCGGCAGGTGCGGGACGCATTTGAGAACGCATATGCCAACCACCATTTTGATTTCAGCATGATCGGCGTTCCGGCGCAGATTGCGGCCTATGAGCACGGCGATACCTACACGGACGAGCTGAACCAGTACCTCTGGGGCAATATCACCTGGCTGGAGGAGTTTTTGAAGGAGAACATGCCGGATGTGAAGATGGTCAAACCCAACGCCACCTACCTGATGTGGCTGGATTTCCACGGATGGGGCATGAACAGCGAACAGGTGGACGCTTTCTTCCGGTCCGCGGGCGTGGCGTTAAACCGGGGCGATATCTACGGAGACGCGGGGGACGGCTTCATGCGGATCAATATCGCGTGCGCCAGGGAGGTCCTTCAGGCGGCCATGGAATCCGTGTGCGGCAGATACCGTGATATGTTCCGGAAAGACCAATAAAAGAGGCTTACAGGGGCGGAATGATCCCACATTCCGTCCCACCAATGTTTCAACATCTGATATAATGAGTGTATGATCTGAACATAAAGGAGTGGGGGCATGAAAACAATACTCATTATTGAAGACGACATCTCGATTGCCAGATTAATCAAGACGTATGTATCCTTTGCGGGGTACGAGGCGGCCATTGCGCCGGACGGGGAGCTGGCTCTTGTGATGCTGGGGGAAGAGAAGTACAATCTGGTGATTCTGGACCTGATGCTGCCGCATGTGGACGGGGAAATGGTTCTGGAAACCATTAAAAAGCTGCGGCTGCCGGTGATTGTGGTGTCGGCCAAGTCAAGCCTGGTGGACCGGGTGCGGCTGCTTCGTGCGGGTGCGGATGATTATATCACAAAGCCTTTTGAGAGCGCGGACCTGATCGCAAGGATTGAGGCGGTGCTGCGCCGGACGGAACGGTCCTTTGGCGTGCTGGAATTCGGGGATATTGCGATGGATATTGACCGGCACGTGGTATTAAAGGGCGGGAGGGAGGTCGACATCACCCCCAAGGAATTTGATCTTCTGCAATATTTCCTTGAAAACCGGAACAAGGTGGTCAAACGGGAAGAGTTGTCCGCCCATGTGTGGGGGCAGGAGTACCTGGAGAGCAGCCGCACGGTGGAGATCCATGTCCAGAGGCTGCGCAAAAAGATGGGGCTTAATGAGGAGCTTCGGACCGTGACCAAGGTGGGGTATATTTTGGAGGACAAGAGGGAGCCGAAATGATTTATAAGATGAAATTGTGGCAGAAAATATGCATCAGTTCCCTGATCGCCAGCATCCTTCTGTTCGCCGTCTGCGGCATCATCACCACGGTTTCCGGGCACAAGCGGAACCTTCAGGCGGAGGAGAACCAGGCGGTCTGGCTGGCGGGCCAGGTGAAAGAGGAGGTGGAGCGCGCGTACAGGGAGCATAAGGACCTGACCGCGCCCTTTCTCAATCCGCTGATACCGGAGGATGTCTGTTTCCAGGTATACCGGGGGGAGACCCGCCTTTACGACGGCTTTGGCCTGGAACCGGAGACGCCCCGATACGATTTTGGTTATGAGATCGCAAGGGAACCTCTGGAGTTGGTCACCATTCAAAAGGTGAACTATCTGTTCGTGGAGGAAGCGCTGGATCTGGAGGGCGGGGCGGCGGAGGGCAGCGCGGCATGGAAAGCGAGGCCCGGGGCCAGCGCCGCCGGAGCCGGAGCCGAACCGG
>OLPX01000674.1_pt1 | contig 29476 bp, 26 predicted proteins | sample 1672491 | NCBI WGS metagenome assembly OLPX01 (sample SAMEA3136692, study PRJEB25190) | human gut metagenome | biome: human gut; feature: human-associated habitat; material: faeces | place: Austria | collected 2013 | reverse complement strand
TGTCGTACACAGCGCCCAGAGCGTGCGCCATGGAGTGCACGATGCCCAGTCCGCAGTTGGAAAAGCCCATGCCGGTCAGATACTGGCCCAGAGCCATACCCTCGCGTCCTTCGGGGGTATTGTTCACAGCGCCGCGCAGGCTTCTGGCGATCACCTCGATGGCCTTTAAGTTAAACATATCCGTCATTTCCCAGGCGCCCTTGGTGGTGTAGCCCTCGATGGCGTGGGTCAGAGCGTCCATGCCGGTGGAAGCAGTCAGGCCCTTGGGCATGGAAGCCATCATCTCCGGGTCAACCACAGCCACTACCGGGATATCATGGGTGTCCACGCACACGAATTTGCGCTTCTTCTCAACATCGGTGATCACGTAGTTGATGGTAACCTCAGCGGCGGTTCCGGCGGTGGTGGGAACGGCGATGATCGGCACACAGGGATTCTTGGTGGGGGCCACGCCCTCTAAGCTTCTCACATCCTCGAACTCGGGGTTGGTGATGATGATGCCAATCGCCTTGGCGGTATCCATGGAGGAGCCGCCGCCGATGGCGATGATGTAGTCCGCGCCGGAAGCCTTGAAGGCTGCCACACCGGTCTGTACGTTCTCGATGGTGGGGTTGGGCTTGATGTCGGAATAGATCTCATAATCCAGTCCCGCGTCCTCCAATACGCTGGTCACCTTGCCGGTCACGTTGAACTTGATCAGGTCGGGATCGGAGCAGACAAAAGCCTTCTTAAAGCCTCTGCTCTTCGCCACCCCCGCGATCTCTACGATGGCGCCTGCGCCGTGGTAGGAAGTCTCATTCAGTACGATTCTGTTTGCCATTGTTATCTTCTCCTTTTCTTGAAAATGCTTCCGGCTTTGCCGGTGCCTTTGTGTTATTCATTGTTAATATTATAACAACACCAATTTTAAAAAGAAAGTGACAAACTTGCCGGTCTGTCACTTTCCTTTAATCTTTGTGCATATTGCTAATTTTAATTCGATATTTTGTCCAATTTTCCCATGGGCCCTTACCCTTTATTGTTGAGCAGGGAAATACCGATGCAGGTCATTCCGATTCCCAGTAACGTGATTCCGCTTTCCACGGGTAACGCGTCCAGAACCGACAGAACGATTACGGCAATTCCCATTGCCAGAGCAACCGCCTTAAAAAGGATATCCATCACTTCCTTTGGATTCTTTGAGGAAACGGGGACTTCTCTTTTTATCTGCATAAGATCGTCGATGGAAATGCCGAGTATTGCCGCCAAATTGGGCAGTGAATGAATGTCCGGGCAGGAGAGGTCCCGCTCCCATTTAGAGACAGCCTTGTCCGTCACTCTCATTTTTTCCGCTAATTCCAACTGCGTCATGCCCTTTTCTTTTCTGTGCTCCGCAATTATCATACCGAGTGTTTTCTCCATTGCCCTTTACCCCTATCCATTTTGTTTGATAATTGCATGATACGATTCTCCCTGTAAAGACTCAACCGACCCTCAGTTTAGTCCGCTCTACCATTCGTTTAGCCCAGGTAGAATAAGTGCTTGTAAGCTGCCGCGGCTCAGAGAAGCTCCAGCCTTCCGAACACCTCCGCCAGCTTGGGCGGCATGGCTTCCACCAGGGTTCGGGCCATCTGCTCCGGGGAGTCCTTCATGCCTCCAAGGACCCATTTGACCGTCATGTACACCGAACCCTGACAGTACATTTCCAACAGGAAATGCAGCTCATCGTCCAGAGGCTGGCTGGTCTTTCGGGCGATCAGGTCCGTGTAGAACTGGAGGATCAGCTCGAAGTCGTGCTCTTTCAGGGAGTTCCGGTCATCGGAGCGGAACGCCTCGGTGAAGAACACCTTTTCATTGAGGATAAATGCAAATTTCTGGGTCAGGCTCTCCCCCACCGTGTGGCCCATGCCGATCTGCTCAAAGGACTGGAGAACCAGCTTGTCAAAGTACCAGTTGATCAGGTCGTACTTGTCCAGGAAGTTCCGGTAAAAGGTCTGCCGGGTGACGCCGCAGCCCTCTACGATATTTTTTACCGTGATCTTGTCCACCGGCGCGGTTTTCATGCACTCCTTGATGGAGTTGGCCAGCTTGTATTTCGTTTTCTCCTGCTTCGTGATTTCCGCCATTGGTCGAGGCCGCCCTTCGTTATTCTCGCGGATACGCCGTGCCTTGCCATGTCTGCATGGACCTTCGGCGGCTGTCCGCGGGGTCAGAAGCCCGCAGACACAGCTGCGGGATAACTGAATCAGGCGGGAGCGCAAACGCTACCGCCTGATTCTCATTATAAAGGTTTTCGACATGGATTTCAACCGGAAAGGGACCTGTTTTGTGGGGGGATCAAACAAGCCGTGCCGCCCGGCTCCGGACAGCTGCGTTCCGCCTCATCCGGCGGTCAGCGCTCTTTGAAAATGGACACAATGGCCTGCCACATTTTCACCAGCACGTTCCACATCCGGCGCAGGGGGCTGACGTGCTCCTTCTCCGTCTCCACATCCGTAGGTTTGTTATCGTCGCTGTCCAGGCTGATCTCGTCGGTCCTCAGAATGATCTGCAAGGTCTTGGGGGCCTTGTTCCGGTCCGAGGTGAAGGATACCTTCTCAGCCTCCGGGTCCATGAACAAGAACCGGTTGTCGGTGTCGAATTTGTCCAGTTCGTTGTCTAATGTGTCCTTCATGGTGCGCCCGGCTCTGCGCATGGCCGTTGTGCTGTCCAGAATGTCCAGGCTCTTGTCCAAAAGCGCCATACTGCCCCGCAGGCTTTCCCTGGCGGCCGCGTCAAAATCGTCGCTGCTGTTTTTCAGGGTGTTCTGCAAAATGGTCATGGTGCTGATTCCGCTGTTGAGAGCCTCGGTGGTCCGGTTCACCAGCTCCTGTGCGTCGGTCAGAGCGTCCTGGAGATCCGGGTAATAGACGTCCAGAGAATCGTTTAACGCCGTGATGTCCTCGATGAGGAAATCCAGGTTATCGATCAGTTCCCGGCTGTATTTCGCCGCGTCGCCGGTGTTTTCCGTCATCTCGCTCATGGTGCTCACCAGATCGCCGCTCTGCTTGGAGAGCTGCTCCAGGAGCTGCTTTTTCGCGTTCAAACTCTGGAACACCTCCGTGGGGCTCAGGGGATAATCCGCCCCTGCGGCCACCAGGGGCGCGCTGTGGGGGGTGATGGTCGCCATGAGTGCAGCGCCGGAACCGGATTTTGCGCTGGCCTGAGGGGTACCGGCGTCGCCGGAAGGTGAAGTGCCGCTTCCCGAGCCGTCAGCTGTTGCTCCGCTGCCTGTGCTGTCGGCTTCTGCGCTGGTGTCCGCGCTGCCGCCGGTTGTTGCTCCGCTGTCCGTATTACCGCCAGATGTTGCGTCGTTACCTGCGTTTCCGCCAGCTACCGTACTATTGTCCGCATTTCCGCTGTCTGTTGTGCTTTGGTCCGCGTTTCCGCCGCCCGTTGTGCCTTGGTCCGTATTTCCGCCAGCCGTTGTGCCGCTGTCCGCGTTTCCGCCAACCGTTGCGCCGCTGCCCGCATTACCGCCATCCGCTGCTCCGCTGTCCGTGTTCCCGCCGCTTATTGCTCCACTGCCCGCACCGCCGCCGCTGCTACCGGCAGCCCCGGCTTCAGAGCCAGCACCTGCGCCACCGCCTGTTTCTGCGCCGTTCTGAGTGGAACCTGCCATGTTTTCACTGCCGTTCTCTCCACTACCGGCAGTATTCCCACTCTCCTCCGTTCCATTGGCCCCGGAACCGCCATTTCCGCTCTGCCCCTCATTTCCAGCCGCATTCCCGGCCCCGGAGCCGCCCGCGCCACCCGAAGCGTTTGCGCGCTCGGGTTCCTCGTAATAATCTTCCCCGATATCCAACAGCGCCTGCTGGATGCTGCTCATTCCGGTCAGGGTGACCTGCTCGTTGGCCTGGAACTGGGCGTCCAGAGCGATCACCTGGAGCATCAATTCCTGAATTTCCGGCAGCTCCGTGGACAGACTGTCCATACTGTTCTCCACGTGTTTGAGCCGCGTGTGCAGCTTGCGCAGAGGATCCTGCATCTGGCCCAAGGTGTCCACAATGTTGTTCATTCCGTCGTGCACCACTTCCGCCGAGTCCTTGGCGGTCTGCAGATGGGGCACCATCGTCTCCATCTGTCCGGACATGGCGGTGAGCGCCGCCAGGGTCTGGTCGTTTCCGGCCAGGATATCGTCCTTGGAACCGCTCCAGGTCTGTCTGGCGCTCTCAGCGGACTGAAGGCCGGACTGAACCTGGTTCACGCCGTCCCGCATGGACTCCACGGACTTCGCCATCTGCTCCAGGCTGTCGTAGAGTTCATCCCCGGCGTCCTGCCAGGTGTCCTTGGCTTCCTTCAAATCCTTGATGTGCTGCAAATCCTCCACCGTGCCCGGCGCCATGGCCATGATCACGCCGATGGTTTCAAAGCTGTCCGTGCCGATGCGCACCGTGTAGTCCCCTTCCTCCCCGGGAAGAGCCGTGAACACCACCGCCGTGGTCTCTCCCAGATTCTGGGTCTGAGCGCCCTCAGCGTCCACGCTGTAGCATTTGCTCATATCCACGGGCACCGCCACCATCAGCAGCATGTTGTTGCGGTAATACTCCCTTGCGCCGTCGTTGGGCGTGGCCTTCACATTGATCTCGATCAGCCCCGAAGCCCCGGCCAGCTGGTCCGCGTTAACCGGCACGCCGTTGAGCTTGTAGGACACGTCGAAATCCCAGGGCAGCGTCATCTGGTCGTTGCCCATGGTGCACTGGTAGTAAAAACGCCCCATCTGGTCCGCAGGCATGGTCCAGGTCACGGTTCCGTCCCCGATCCGGGGAGCCTCGCCGTTTGACATATTTACCACATTTTCATAGGTTCCGTAATCCGTATACTCCGTATTGCCGTTGAAATTACAGCTTTTCACCACATTGACCTTGCTGGTCTTTCCATAATAATCCAGGTTCACGTACATGGTTTCATCCACGTCCACCCCGGCCGGCGCGCCGTAAACTTCATTTGCCCCACCCATGTTGGTGCACAGCATAAGGCCCGCCAACACGGCCGCCGTGATTCTTCTGCTATACTTCATCGCCATTCACCTCCATTGGTTCGTTTCCGGCCGCAGTCCCATTTCCGGCCATTTTTTTAAGTCCTTTCTTCAACAGCTCCATCCGCCGGTCATGCCGCTTTTTCAGGAACTTCTGCAAGCGGTCCCACTCGTTGCTGGTGATGATCCGGTCGCACAGCACCAGGAGCGCCGGCAGCACGGTCAGCACCAGGAACACGCTGAACAGCGCGCCCCTTCCGATCAGATGGCCCAGGTCGCCGATTGCGGCCGTGGTGGATATAAAATGGATAATATATCCGGCTAAAATGATAATGGTGCCCGACGTAAACACCGAGGGGCAGGACAGCTTGATCGCGCTGATACAGGCGTCCTTTTTCCCCATGCTCTTCCGGCAGGACACGTAATTGTTGGTCAACAGGATGGAGTAGTCCACCGTGGCTCCCAGCTGGATGCTGCTGACGATGATATACCCCATGAACACCATGGTGTCCCCCTCCAGATAGGGAATCGCCATGTTGAGGAAAATCGCGATCTCAATGGGGATCATCACGATCACCGGTATGATAAAGGACCGGAAACTGAACATTACCACCAGGAACACGCCCAGCATGGACAGGTTGTTGACCCGGTTGTAATCGTCCGTGATCGTGGATTTGATATCCTGGGTGGACGGCGTCTCGCCCACCAGATAAGACCCCTGGGGATAGTAGGTCCGGATAATGGACTGGATCTCGTCCGAGCATTTGAATGCCTGGTCGCTCTCCGTCTTTGTCCTTATGTAAATGAGCATCCGCGAATAATTCTTCGTGTGCAGCTGGCTGGTGATGGAATACGGAAGAAATTCCTCCGGAATCCCCTCCGGAAGGGTGTTGGCCATGGAGGTCACGCTCTTCACATAGGGCAGATCCTCGATCTCATCGGACATTTCCTTCTCCGTCACCGGGGAGGTATTGGGGAACAGGGCCAGCATCATGTTGCTGCGCCCGAATTTCTCCACAATCATCTGGTCGTCCGCGTACACCTGCGTGCCCTCGCTGGCGCCCACCGCGCTGTTTCCGTAGAGGAAATCGTTCATTCCCTGGGCCACGTAGGCCACCGGGGTGATGAGCAGCATGATGGTTGGGATAATGTAGCGCACCCGGTAAACCCAGCTGCTGAGCTTGTTAAACTCAGGAAGGAACGGACGGTGTTTGGTGCGCTCATTCCATTTGGCAAATTTCAGGATCATGGCCGGCATGAGGAACAGCACGGTCAGCAGGCTGAACACGATTCCCTTTGCCAGCACCAGGCCCATGTCGAAGCCGATGGTAAAATTCATAAACACCAGCGCAAGAAAGCCCACCACCGTGGTCAGGCTGCTGGCCAGAATGGAGTTGATGGCCTCGTCGATGGCGTTCACCATGGCCGCCTCGTCGTCCATTCCCTCGCCCTTACCGCGGGTAAACGCGTCCAGCAGGAAAATGGAATAGTCCATGGAGGTGGCCAGCTGCAGCACCATCGCCACGTTGTTGGTCAAAAAGGACACCGTTCCGATGAAAATGTTGGTGCCCCGGTTCAGCAGGATCGCCACGCCCATAACCAGCAGAAACAGGATCGGCTGAGTCCAGGCCGTGGTGGTGACGCACAGCACCACGAAAATCATGATAATGGCCACGGTCAGAATCAGGCTCATCTCGCTCTCCACGTTCTCGGTCAGCGATTTATTCTGCACCGCCATCCCCACGTAGTAGCCCTTGTCCCCGGTGATCTGTTTCATCTCGTCGATGGCCCTGGAGGTGCTCTTGGCGGTGTCCCCATCCACAAAGGTCACGTCCATCACCGCGCAGCCATCCTTATAATAATCCTCGATGTCCTTCTGGTTGATAAAATCCTCGCCGGAATAAATATTCACGGTGCTGTCGCACCAAAGCACCTGATCCACGCCTTCCACGGCTTCCAACCGGTCCTTATACTGCTTCGCCTCGTAGAGGGTGACGTCCTTTAACATGATCCGGGCGGTGCCGGGATAGCCGAACTCCTCCTCCATCTTATCCAGGCCAATGCGGGACTCGGCGCTGGCGGGAAGGTATTCCGTCAGGTCGTAGTTCACATTCACAAACAACATGGCCAGCAGGCTGAAAATGCACCCCGCCGCGAATATGGACTCAATCACCCCTTTCCGGCGGATGATAAAGTGCGCCAGCCGGATGGACCCGCGCTCCTTCTCGCCCTGATCCTGCCCGCTGTCCGGCTCTTTTCTCTTTTTAAGCTTATCAAGCAATCTCTGTCCCATGGCCAAACTCCTCATTTACCTCTGCGGCATTTACCGCAGCATAATAATCAGAAAGAAATGCTTCCCGCCCTCTTCCCGGTGGGCGATACCGATCTTCCGGTAATACTCCGGCAAATACTTCCGGTCCGCCTTCTGATCATAGCGGTCCATCATCCTGGATTGGAACTTGTCGTAGGCATCCGAATCATCCTCGCAGTTTTGCAGGTACAGCTCCATGGAATTCCGGCCCGAGCCGTAGGAGATGGATTTCAGGTAATCGCTCACCGTTCCCTCCCCTGGGATGCTGCCGTTCGTGTAACCGGACGCTGCCGCGGCCTCCAGGCGATGCATGGCCGCCCGGTTTAAGTCCCCGTACACCTGGAAGGTGGCGTTCCTGTCGTAGCTGCGCTTCATATCTCCATCATATTCATCCTCGCGCTCCGAATACTCTTCGAAATATTCTTCCGTCTTTTCCTCGTTCAACCGGTCAAACAGCGCCTGGGTCATCTCGTCGTAGCAGCCCACCCGGAAAGCGCCTCCGCCGGTGTTTTCCACCCGGGATGCGCTCTTAAAAACGCCGTCCGCGCCAAACCGGCACTCCGTCTCTCCCAGCGTCACATCCCCGGTGTTCATGGCTCCGTCCTCGTGGAAATAGTACCAGTTTCCGCTGATCTCACGCCATCCCACCGCCATGGCTCCGTTCTCCTCCATATAATAGGTACGTCCTTCGTCTGTCAGCCAACCGGTTTTCATGTATCCCTGTCCGTCGAACCAGTACCAGTTCTCTCCAATCCGGCTCCAGCCTCCGGCCACGGGCGATCCGCTCTCCTGTATGTATTTCCAGCCGGTCCCGTCCTGCCGCCAGCCGCCTTCCGCGGCCAGCACACCGGCCGGAAAGGCCGCGGTCAGCATCGCAGCGCCCAATACCGCGCTCAAAACCGCCAACCCCGGCGCGCCTTTGACTCGCCTTGTCTCTCGTTTCCACTCGCTCATCCCGTCATCTCCCCGACTTTTATTCCAGAATCTATTATCCATCTTTCGTTACGTTATACAACCTTTATTTTAGTAATTGACAGATGTCTATTTATTGACTATAATGGATTATACTAACTAATGGCGTTATATACAATGATTAATTTTCTATTTAATGACTATTAGTCAACATTTTTCCAGATAACGTCTATGAACGGAATATTAAATTTTTGAGAAGTTTGATCGGCTTTCGACCCAAAGCCAAAACAGCAAGGAGGCTCTATCATGGGAGAAGAGACAGTGGACCGCAGGGTCCGGAAAACAAAAAAGCAACTGCGCGAGTGCCTGACGCGTCTGCTCAAAGAAAAGAAGGTTCAGGACATCACCGTGCGGGAGCTGACCGACATGGCGGATTTGAACCGCGGCACCTTTTACCTGCATTACCGGGATGTATTCGACCTGTTGGAAAAGACGGAAAATGAACTGCTGGACGAGTTCAACAGTCTGATGTACCGGCACAACGCCCAGGACCTGACCAACAATCCGGCCGCGGTATTTGTGGATATCTTTCATCTGGTCAAGGACAACTCCGACCTGGTGTATATTCTGCTGGGAGAGAACGGAGATTTAAACTTTGTCAACCGCTTGAAGCACCTGGTGCGCGAGAAATGCCTGCAGGATTGGATGGAGGTGTTCCGCAGCGGAAACTCCGCATTTTTCGAAGCCTACTATTCCTTTATCGTGTCCGGCTGCGTGGGCCTGGTGCAGTATTGGCTCCAGACCGGTCTCATGGAATCTCCTGAGGAGCTTGCCACCCTGGCGGAGCAGATCATTACCCAGGGAATCCGCGTGTTGGAAAATGGATGAATTTTTTCTCATTCTATGCTATTATCAAGAAAATACATGTAAATAGAATGGAGAAAAAAATGGATTTGTTCAAAGAAAACGCAGTCGTGCGCATCCGCAAGGGAGCCGGCCGATCCTTAAAAGCGGGCGGCGCGTGGATTTATGATAATGAGATCGAGGCCATCGAGGGAGAATTTGAGAACGGCGGCCTGGTCCGGGTGGAGGATTTCGACGGATACTGTCTGGGACACGGCTTCATCAACACCCGCTCCAAGCTGACCGTGCGTCTCTTGTCCCGCAAAAACGACGCCGTGATCGACGAGGCATTTCTGGGGAAGCGGGTACAGGACGCCTGGAACTACCGCAAGGCCACGGTGGACACCTCCAGCTGCCGGGTGATCTTCGGCGAGGCGGATTTCCTGCCCGGCCTGGTGGTGGACAAGTTCTCCGACGTGCTGGTGGTGGAATCCCTGGCTCTGGGCATCGACCGCCTGAAGCCGGTGATCCTGGACAAGCTCCTGCAGGTTTTGGCAAAGGATGGCGTGGAGATCCGCGGCGTGTACGAGCGCAGTGATGCCAAGGTGCGCCTCCAGGAGGGAATGGAACGCTTTAAGGGCTTCATCGGGGAGCCATTTGACACCAAGGTGGAGATCGTGGAAAACGGCGTCCGCTACCTGGTGGACGTGGAGGACGGCCAGAAAACCGGCTTTTTCCTGGACCAAAAATACAACCGGCTGGCAGTCCAGAACCTGTGCCGCAGCCTGACCCCCGAGCGGGTGCTGGACTGCTTCACCCACACCGGTTCCTTCGCCTTAAACGCGGGCCTTGCCAGGGCCGGACAGGTTACGGGCGTGGACGCCTCCCAGCTGGCTGTGGATCAGGCTGCGGAGAACGCGGCCTTAAACGGCCTCTCGGACCGGGTGTCCTTCCTCTGCGCCGACGTGTTCGACCTTCTGCCTAAGCTGGAAAAAGATGGGGAGCGCTACGATGTGGTGATCCTGGACCCGCCGGCCTTCACCAAGTCCCGCAGCTCCATCAAGCAGGCGGTAAAGGGTTACCGGGAGATCAACCTGCGGGGCTTAAAGCTGGTGAAGGACGGTGGGTATCTGGCCACCTGCTCCTGCTCCCATTTTATGGACCCTGAGTTGTTCACCAAGACCATCCGCGAGGCCGCAAGCGGCGCTCACAAGCGCCTGCGCCAGGTGGAGTACCGCACCCAGGCAGCGGACCATCCGATTCTTTGGGCCGCGGAGGAATCCTACTATCTGAAATTCTACATTTTCCAGGTCTGCGACGAGAAATAGGGATGTGGGGTCCGGAACAGGCGGCACAGAACGCCCGGCAGCGCTCCGCACGGAAAGTCAAGAGAATTTTGCCGCTTTCCGGTATTGTTTAGATATGCCTGCTGCGGTTCGGACGGCGTGGGAAACCAGCTGCCAGAGCGGCCGCCCTATGGCCGCCCGGAGGAGATCCCGCCACGGCGAGGCATAGCGAAACATGTGGAAGGAGGAGAATGTGATGGATTGGATTACCGGAATACAGCGGGCCCTGGACTATGTGGAGGAACACATAACCGGGCCCATCGACTACGAGGAGGCCGCCAGGCGCGCCTGCTCATCCAGCTTTCATTTCCAGCGGGTGTTCAGCGTGCTCTGCGGCTTCACCCTGGGCGAATACATCCGCCTGCGGCGGCTGACCCTGGCCGGAAGCGAGCTGGCCGGATCGGACGAAAAGGTCATCGACGTGGCCTTAAAATACGGCTACGACACTCCCGAGAGCTTCAGCCGGGCCTTCACCCGTTTTCACGGTATCACGCCGTCCCAGGCCAGAAGCAGCGGCGCGGTTCTGAAATCATTTTCCCGCCTTTCCGTAAAACTGATTTTAAGCGGAGGGAATATCATGGATTACAGAATCGAGACAAAAGAAGCATTTAAGCTGGTGATGAGAAAGAAGCGGGTAAGCGCAAGGGAGGAGCTGACTCCGGTGGAGATTTCCGCCTTCTGGCAGGAATGCAGCGCGGACGGCACCATACCGGCGTTTTGCAAGTATATTCCGGCGGGTAGTATGTTCGGCGACCGGATTGTGGGCGCCAGCTTCGGAAAGGACGCGTCGGACGCGGACTTCCCCTACGCCATCGGCGCGGCCTACAACGGGCAGCCCGTAACGGAGGACGGCCTCTGCGTGGAGGAGATCCCGCCCCACACCTACGCGGTATTCACCTGCACCGGCAGCATGCCCCAGGCCTTCCAGGAGCTTTACCACCGGATCTACAGCGAGTTCTTCCCCACCAGCGAGTACCAGCCCTGCGGGGGGACGGATTTTGAGGTGTATCCGTCGGCGGACGTGACGTCGCCGGACTACTGCTGCGAGTTTTGGATTGCGGTGGAGAAAAAATGAATTGAGGGGCAGATTGCCAAGTGACGGTCTGCGCGTGAACCGGAACGGGAGAGAGTGTCGCAAAATATAATTTAATGACTGCGACACTCTCAAACGAAAGCTATTATTTTTTATTGCCTGTATAGCTAAATCAGCCGTCATAAGGCGGCAAAGAGTTCCATAGGGCTACCCCGAAAACCTGCATTAAATAGGCGTTTTCACAAATCCCGCGAATAATGCGGCATAACCATGAACAGCATGGTTTTGTAAAGTTGGGCACCATTTGGGCACCACAAAACAAAAAATCAACAAGCCCTTGTGTGGCCTGCTGACATATTTACTATACCACTTTTCCCCAAAATCGCAAGCGCTATGGGAGGCTATATGGTGGCAGGCCATTCAGGGGCGTTTTATACCCCCGAAACCGTGATGGAGTTCCCATGCGGGACAGCCGGGAGCGCCCCGGAGGTATCAATCACCGTCCGGGGCGCACTGTTTATGCCCGGTGGAAACCATGCCTCCAAAGCAGGGCGTACAGTGGACATTTAGGCCCCCCCCCCTCATAGAGTGGGCCTCTGCGGACGCCGAATCATGGGGCCTGTATCTTTTATTCTAACCCCCTGAAAACAAACTTCTATCGTCCCGCATGACAGCCCTAGCGTGAGCCGGGACCAAGTCTCACGCCGGGGCTGTTTTCATGCGCGGCGGGAATCACAATACCACCTAAAACAATCGTGGCTAGCAGGGCAGGAGTATATACACTCCTGCAAAACGCTTGTTGGGGCCGGATCCCAAACCCCGGAAAAGAGCCGTCGGTGACGGCCCTTTTCATCTTCCCACGGGACGTCTGCGCGTTCTGCGGACGTTCTCAAGCATGGGGTCATACTTTTTCTTTTCCAGCCGGCCAAGTTTTTCCCGTATTCAGCGCCCGCAAGGGCGCGTAGCTGCTCCACCTGTGGAGCGTTTGGCAAGGAAGCGTAGCGGCCCTTGCTGGGGGATTGGGGGCGGCCCCCAACAAGCAGATTTTACAGGTTTTCGCGGAGGCGAAAAGTGGAGAATCGTTTCGTGTGTACCACGAAATACTGCTTGTCACTATTAAGAACGACTAAAGGAGAAATGCGCATTATACCAATAAGACGCAACTAAATCAGTCCGGTAAACGGAAATTTATCTTTCAACAACAACAGTAAGCAGGACCAAATCAGCGCTACCTGTATTGATAATGCTGTGTTCAGAACCTTTTTTGCAGATATGGCAAGCTCCCGGAACAAGGATTTCTTCCTGCCCGTCACAAATTGCCTTTCCACTACCAGACAGAATATAATTGATGTCATCGCTGGTTTCATGCTTATGCAAGCCAATAGAGCCTCCTGCGTGAATCGAGCAGGGGATGATTTTGCATTGTTCGTCCATATACATCTTCGCAGTCATCATACCCGTACCGTTATTCATTCCCGGTACAGCCAATTCCTTAATTTCGTTGAAATTAAGTAGCATATTTATTCCTCCAAACATTGATTTGTTAGTGCACCTACCGTCAACCGCGTCTTATATCAATAAGGCCTGAATCGGCTCCATAAACAGGAATTTCTTATCGGCATATCTTTTACATTCTTGTGAAACTTCCGTCACCGCCCATAAGAGTGGTCATTTCCTCAATACGATCTAGGGGAAAAGGTGGTTGCGTCAACGGTTTCATCGCAATAGACATTAGTTTCATTGGGTTGTCGTCCGCGGCAATGCGATTTGAACTAAATTGACCACATTGACGGCAGCGATGAATAATGGCCCATTCTCCGCTTTTACGAACCCATACACCTACTGGTTCCATGACACCACCACAATCTGCTTGGCGGTCACCGGGTTCATCATCCACATGAAGGCTGGATAGGCAGTTGGGACAATGATTGCGATGGTCGCTGCCTGCGCCATCTGCTACCACCAATCGCCCACATACTTTGCAAGTAAAACTATCCTTACAAGCATGTGTTTTGTAGTAGCCCTTTTCATACTGCTTTCGCTTATTTTCTCTGTTCATAGTGTCTACGCTCCTTTTTGCGCAAGACGAACAGCCCCGGCTATTTTTACAGAGCACGGCTTTACGGTGCAAAATCTGTGAGATGTTTTTTTAGCAAATCCCTATATTTCTGCGTTAGACGTAAATACTCGTCCTGCTCCTCTAATGACCATTCGTCAAAAATTTTATTTTCAATTTCAAATAAAGGGCAAACTTTTTCACTCGCAAATGTTTTACCCTTTTCAGTCAGACAGACAATTTTATTTCGCCCTGGGCCTTGTTTCAGGTATACAATATCATCATCCTCTAACTTACGAATTGCTGAATTTATGGTTTGTCTGCTAATTCCTGATAACTTGTAAATATCACTTTGTAAACACTGCCCGCCATTTCCATACATTACATACAAAATATTTTGAACACTATCAGAAACTCCCATCATAACAGCCATTTCATGGTACAGTGCATTTATCTCACCGGAAAGATAATTGTACCTGTTTAGTTTAATTTCCATCTGTGCATACAGCGCCCCTCTCTATGTCCGATTTCGGATAAATATATTATATCCGATTTCGGACATAAGTCAAGCTTTTTTTAGCACAAGATAAACAACATGGTAGATTCATATTCCGTGCATTATTCCAAAAGCAAAAGGCAGGCCGAAGCCCGCCTTTCTCATTCTTAGTTGTGCATATTATATGCATAAACGACCCATCAAACATCCGATTTGTCTTGTGCGCCTTATCCGCCTAAGGCGTACAACACATAACTCGCTTTTTTCATTCTAATATTCGCGCGTGGAAATGTCAAACGGTTCATTTCGTTTCATTACTTCATATTGCTGTTCATAACCCTGTTTGTTCACTTGGGCACCATTCGGGCACCAATTTACCCGTTTCAGGGTTGTAGCGCACACAACAGAAACGCTTATTTCATGCGCTTTTCCTGCTGGAAAAAGGATTTTATAGCCGCCAAATATTTTCTATTTTTATTGCCCAAATAGTAAAAAAACAGCTCAGTAGACCGTATAAGACTTTATACCGCCATGCGAAAGCCCCTGATTTCATGCGGGTTTGGGCGTATCGGCCCCGTTCTGTGGTAAAAGTTCTTGCAACCTACTTTTGTGAAGTTGGGCGGGATTTTCTCGCCTGCGAAATGGGAAACCTTACGCCGACGTTTTGTATGTAAAAAGCCGTCGCCTATTTGTGGGAAGGGTGACGCAGAGTAAAGAACTGACTGTGAAAGCGGAAAAATAGGGCCTCCCAAACCCTGACAGAACGGGCCTGTGCGGGCGCGGAACCGAGGGGTTCTATACTAAATCATTTCACCTGTACCCCGGAAACGGGTTTCTATCGTTCTGCAAGGCAGCGAAAGTGGCCCTTGCCAGGGGATTGGGGCGGCCCCCAACAAGCGATTTGAACAGTTTTCGCATAGCGGAAAATGGGCAAACGCATAACGGTGTGTACCGTTGTACCCTGCTTGCCACGATTGAAAACAACAAAATGGGTAGTACGTCTTTTGCCAATAAGGCGCAGCTGCGAACTACGTTTCGTTCGTGCTTCCAATTTCAAGCAAATTGCCTTCTGGGTCGGCAACATAAAAGTTGCGGATGCCAAAGGGATAGGTAATGGGTTCTCCGGTGGGAAACTGAACGCCAAACTTCGATAGACGCTCATATTCCGCATCCACATCAGCAAAGCTAGGCAGCCAAAAGGCAATTTCAAACGTCTGATTGATTCCCTTTGGCGGAACATAATTCTCTCCATCCCATTGTGTAGGAAACCCCAATATATCTCTGTAAAATCGAACCATAGTATCCATATCACCGACTAATAGGCTCGTACCTATCCTTACATCACGTCCGTTCAATATCATCATCTTCTGTGTGTTTGGTACGCCTTATCCGCCTAAGGCGAATATTTTTGTTTCTTATACTCTAAATGTTAATGCCGAAACTATCAAGTTACTACGGTACGACCTGTGTAGTGGGCTTTTGAAGCCTTTGATAGAGTTCTTGAGATTCATAGATATTTACACCCATCAAAGCATGCCGTTTTTGCTTTGGATTACTGGATTCGTTAATGGTATGATACGTCACCGTACAGTAACCCTCCGGAAGCTGAGCGTCCCATCGTTGAAATACATTTTCACCATACGGAAGTTCTTTGTCTGCAAAAGCCTGATAAACCTGCTCTTCATCCTCGAAGCCACCATAGAGTAATGTAGCAAATACAATTTGTTGTTTCCAGTCCTCCCACGACATTTGATCTGCGACATCTATCTGATCAAATACTGTAATTAACACCCGTTCGCCCTCGATCGTTGCAGAGGTAATACCCGCAATTAACAATCTTGTGCTGGGATCAACAGAGGCTTCCTCTATACTAATTGTATCTGAATAAGTTATCATTGGGCTGCGAACAATATGCATTCTTCGCCCTTCAGCCAAAGAAGTGGTTTCCGATTCGGAAAGTATTCCCGGTAACCCGGATTTTTCCAACGCTCCGATAATAACTTCCTCATCTAACGGGAAAGTTGGTTGAGGTAGAACGTCCTTTTTGAAGATAGAAACAAAGCAAAGCAAACCGAGCACGCCAACAGCAAGAAATACGAATATCAACCGTTTCATATAATCAACCTCTGCAATCTCCTAATCAATAGCCTCATGTTGACATGACTAAGTGCGGGTTATGACCAGCTGCCAAACTATATCCTGGCTTGGCCCAATAAATAACTGAACCCCAAGCTTCAACGTGACATTCAATTCTCAGCAATCGAATCCCCTGGAAAGTTTTAGAGGTTGTGTATCCGCATGTCGTGCATGCCAACCAAGCATTGTGATGATAATATGTATAGATATCTGATACTAAATCAGCCTGAATAGGACAGGGCTTCGAGTCAGCCCCCATTCCAAATCTTCAGTATACCCTTTATAAGTGCTGTTCCCACATTTAGGACAAAGAATTCAAGGTTGTACTGGATTTGGATAAATGAATGAATAGCGGTAATCAGGATTATATTTTGAAGAATTATAAAATTCCATTATCTGGTCCTGATTCTCTACATAAATTTCGATTACCTTGTTTTATGTGAATACTTATAAACATTCTAAAATAATTATATACTAGAACGATAGAACCGTCAATGTCTAACGATTTTGGTTGCATTATTTAATTTAGTGAAATAAGATGTTTTTACTTAAATCAATGCCCAAATCTAGGTTTTGCCGTAATATGTACAATATAGTAAAATTCAAGTTCGAATTTATCAAACAATTCGATGACTTTCAAATAATTTGCACCTATTTATGCACAATTATATTGATGCGTTTATCCAACAGGATTGTTTCATGAAGCTTCCCAAACAGCTCCATTTGTCATAGTCCCTCTGTCAATCCGATAGCCTTCTCTGTCCTCCCTTATCCTTACCTGTATTGTTTGCCACGCAAAAAATCGGCTCAAAAGGCCGCATAGGATTTTATACCATCACGGATAAGCCCGCCAAAAGTCGAGCTTATTAAAACTATTTGTTTATCGCTTATCTCTAAATTACGTTTTCAGGGCAGCCTCTTCTTAGTTTAATAGGATCTGCACAAATCCCATCTCGCCGTCCAGCCGGATGCGGTCTCCGTCATGGATCAGCCGTGTAGCGTCCGCCACCCCCACAACAGCGGGCAGGCCGTATTCCCGGGTGATAACCGCGCCGTGGGTCATCATTCCCCCCACCTCCGTGACAAGTCCCGAAATGGACACGAATACCGGAGTCCGGCTGGGATCGGTAAAGGCGGTCACTAAAATGTCCCCCTTCTCCATGATGGCCTCGCCCAGGCTTCTGACCACCCGGGCCCTCCCCTCCACAATCCCCGCCGACACACCGAGCCCGGTCAGGGCCCCGGCGGGCAGACCATCCCGGCGGTCAGGCTCCGGGACCTCTCCGTCGGAGAACATAAGCCTGGGCGGCGTCAATCTGGCAAACCTTCGGTATTCCCCCCTGCGTCGCTCAATCTTCGACCGGTACGCCTTGCCAGTGCGCAGAAGCGATTGCAGCTCTTCCAGATCGAGATAGTAAAGGTCGCCGGGCTCCCGCAGCTCCCCCTTAGCGGCAAGGTCCTCCGCTGTCCGCTGGAGGGCCTGTTTGTAGATGTCATAGCGGCAAACCCAGAAATATTTTGGGTATTCTCTCGTGCCCGCAAAGTTTCGGAAAAAAGAAATATCCCGGCGCAGTTTCTTTGCCCTTCGCCTGCCCAGCTTTCGCTCCGCCAGACCCACAAGCTCCTCCGTCAGCTTCTCCATGGCCCTGCGCCCTTCCATAAACGAAGTGCGGCCATAGCCTTTAGGAAGTGTCTTAATGTCGGTCAGAATCGTCCCAAGAAGCTGGACGGGGGACAAAGGGCCTTTTTACTTTCGAAATAGTGAAAAACAAGGCCCTTGGAAACTCCGGCGTCAGCCACAATTTCATCCATCACCGTTTTCCTGTAACCATTTTTTGAAAAGTTTTTCATGGCGGCGCGGATGATCTGCTCTCTTTTTTCTCCGGAAATGTCCATGTCACCCATGACATTCCCCCCTTTCTCGTATTGACTAAATTAGTCAACCGCATACGGAATTGTTGATGCTTATTTTTGTCTCACCAACCTCCCGCAAAACCGTAAAACGAATGGGAAAAGCAGCGCGACCGTATTTCCCATCACGCTGCTTTTCTCAAAATCAATCAATTAGTCTGCGAGGCCCTCACAGAAGTTCAGGCGTATTTATGCATCCGCAAAAATCCACCGCAGCGCATCCGGGAACCGCATTTTCCAATCCGTCTGCGAGTGCACGGCGTCCGGAAAGACATGATACAGGATGCGCTCCGGCCGCACGCCGTGTTCCAGATATGCCCTGTACATGAGCTCCGCTCCCTCCAGGAATTCCTCCTTTGTGGTGATCCGGCCGTACTCATTTGTCCCAACGTCCATGTAGATTCTCTTCAGGTGTCCGTAGGAACCCCGCTGCAAAAATGCTTCCAGTTCCTCCTTCCATATGTACACCGCGCTGCTGAGAGCAGCCAGCCTGGAAAACAGATCGGGCCGGGCCAGCGCGGCGTAGATGGCGAACAGTCCCCCCGTGCTGTAGCCCATGATCCCGGTAAAATCCGCCTCCGTTCTGGTTCTGAACGCACCGTCCACCCAGGGCTTTAAATCCTCCGCGATCCAGTCCAGATACGCCTTTCCGATGCCCACGATATCCGAATCCTCCGGCGAATTTCCCTTCCCCTTATGCGTAAACGGGGAGTACAGCCGGGTCCGCTCCTGGCGCTCCCGGGGGCATACCAGCGCGACAATGATGAACTCCGGAAGAAATCTGCGGTAATTCCCATAATAGCGCTTATAATCCATGCTGCACTCGCCCCACAGAATGTCCTTGTCCTCAAAGACGTCCTGGCCGTCGTTGATATAGAGTACCGGGTACCTTTTCTCACCGGACCCATACCCGTCCGGCACCATGACCCGCACGATGAGGCCATGCATAACCCAGCGGTTATCATTGCCTCGATGGGGTAATAATGGAACAGCTTGCCGATCAGAGCAGCTCCCAGGGATAATCATAAACGCGAACTTGTGAACTTTAAAACCTAAATGCAGCCAGTTGTTGATTATGGATATGTGCGCCGCATATCAAAACGATTTCTACGGACCCAAAAGAAAGAGGCCTGCGGCGCATATAATGCCGCAGGCCTCCTTTTTCGTAATAATGAATTGAACTCACTCAAGCGGTTCCGCAGAGTTGCCTTTAACCGAACGCAGGTGGAGATACACCGTGTTCTTGGATATCTCCAGCAGTTCCGCAACATGCTCCACGGCATTTTTCATATTAAACACACCCTGCTGATAGAGTATTTCAATAATCGCGCGATTGTGTAAGGACGGTTTGATGGAAGGGTCATTATCCACAGCCGCCTTTGCCTGGTATAAAAGATCGTCGAAGAAGGTTTCCCGGTTGTTGGAAAACAACTCGGATGTGGATTGATCACTGGAAGGCGTATTGGGCAAAAAAACTGATAAGAAGTCCAGCATGGGCATATTCAGATTGATATTAATGCAAAGAAGCCCGATGATGCGCTCGTGCTCTCCCTTGATCGCGATGGTCGCTGACTTTATAGGGTTTCCACGTTTGTTTTTTGCAAAATAAGAAATATAAAATCTGGCGCCGTCCTTTTTGATCTTGTCCAGCATCTCCAGCGCAAGATTGGTGATGGGAGCGCCCACTTCTCTACCGGTATGATGCCCGTTCACAATTTTAATGACGGACTTGTCGTAATCCTCCAGACTATGAAGCGCGATTTCACATCCATCCCCCAGATAGTCTGCCAGTCCTTCTAAAACCGTTTTATAGGATTCTAATATTTTATGATCTACCTCTGATAAAATCATTGTTTTCCCCACTGACATCGCAACGAATTTTTTATGAATCAATACTAACACAGTTTTTTTGGTCTTTCAATATGCGATGAAATATTTTTTAGTATTTCTGGCATTATCACTAAAAAGATGAATAATATTTCATCATATTTACGATTGATTAAAATAAAAAAATGTTATATTCTAATTTTATAATAAAATATTTCAGTAATTTATGAAATAATAAAAAATATTTCAAAGGAGGAAATGAACATGAACGTTATTTCAACAGAAAACGCACCTGCTGCAATCGGCCCATATTCACAGGCTTTTGAAGTAGGCAATCTTGTGATCACATCTGGCCAGATTCCAGTTGATCCAGCTACGGGGGTGGCGCCGGATGGGATTGAGGCACAGGCTCATCAGAGCTGCAAGAATGTAGGCGCAATATTGGAGGCTGCCGGCGTTTCGTTTGACAAGGTTGTTAAGACGACATGTTTCCTGGCGGATATGAATGACTTCCAGACATTTAACAGTGTATATGAGAAGTATTTCACATCCAAGCCCGCGCGCAGCTGTGTTGCAGTAAAGACGATTCCGAAGGGATTGTTGTGTGAGATCGAGGTAATTGCTGAAAAATAATTTTTTAAACCGAGCAGAAAAACTATTTCAAAAGACAGAGGGGCTAAATTATGAGCAAAGAAACGAAAATCCGCGAAAAGAAAAAACCGCTTTTTATCGAAGCGATCTCTATGATCGTAGTGTTACTCGCACTGGTGATCTATTCCGTTAAACTTGACATTTCCATTATTCCCGCGATGATGATCGCCATCGTTTGGTCCATGGTAATCGCCTACCGGTGCGGTTACGGCTGGAACGATATTATGGCGCCTGTATACGAGCGTGAAAAAGGAGTCGTTGAGGTATTCTTTATCATCTTATTAATTGGTGCTTTTATCTCAACCATGATGTTCTCCGGCACGATTCCGGTCATCATTTATTACCTGATCAACGTCATCAGCCCGTCCTTAATGATCGTATTGTCCTTCTTACTGACAGCGATCGTATCCGTTATCATCGGTACTTCCTGGGGTACGGCAGGTACCGTGGGCGTGATCATGCTGGCGATCGCACAGAGTATGGGAGTACCGCTTCCCATCGTTGCAGGCGCCGTGGCATCCGGTTCCCACGTTGGTCAGTTATGTTCTCCAATGGCTGATACTTCTAACGTGGCGGCAAGCTTCGCGGACGTAGACACCATGACCATGATCAAACGTATGGCTTATTACACCCTTCCCGTTATCGGCATTGCGACCGTTCTCTATGCAGTATTAGGCTTCATGAACGGTTCCGGCAGCGGCGATATGGCTTCCGCCCAGTTAATTCACCAGGAGATCGGCTCTGTATTTAACACCAATGTGCTCGTTATCCTTCCCATGGTTTTGGTATTTATTTTAACCTTCATGAAGAAGCCCATCGTTATGACCCTCGGCATTACCTCTTTACTGGGTATCGTATTTGGTATGATCTTCAACGGCTTTTCCTTTGGCGAAGGTTTAAACGCTCTTTACAGCGGATTTACCGTAGCCGGAAGCGCAGGCATCGCCGAGGAGGGCTTCAGCGATATCTTCTTAAATCTTTGTAACCGCGGCGGCGCAACCAGTATGGTAAGCCCTGCTATCATCGTAATCGTCGCTTCCATGTATGGTACCATCCTGATGGAGATCAAAGCGCTGGATGTGATTGCTGAGACCGTATTCTCCAAAGTTAAGAGCAGAGTATTGTTAAGCACGTCGGCCGTTGTACTGGCAGGTTTGATCGTAAGCTTAACGTCCAGCTCTTTCTTAGCCGGAATGATGCCTAAAGATTTATTCTTAAAGAAGTTTGAAGAAGAAGGTATGGACAGTATGGACCTGGTATCTGCGGCTTTATCCGCAAGTACACAGTACCTGACCTGTATTCCGTGGTGCGATACCGCTATTTTCTTAGCCGGTATTTCCGGAGTATCCACCCTTGCCGCGTTACCGTATAACTTCTTCGGCTGGGGCTGCTCCGCCATGGTCATCATTTTATCCATCTTCGGCATTGGCTACAAGAACGGAACCAGAATGTTCAAACTGGAAAGTCAGAAAGTTATTGATTAAGTGATACATGTCAAACACAGCAAAGGAGATACGGAATGATAAATTTTGATTTACCTCTCAATCGAAGAGGAACGAACACATGGAAATGGGATGGAGAAGGTTTAGGCGTTGATTACCCCCTCGGCACGGCCGACATGGACTTTAGAATGCCGGATGAGATCCGTCAGGCCATCCACGATAAAGTTGATCAGGGAGTCTTATCCTACGCTGCCGACAAGACCTATTTTGCAAAAGCATTTGCAGCTTACCAGAACCGCCGTTATGGTTTGAATGTCCAGCCGGAGCAGGTTATGCCGGGCACGACTCTGATGGCAGTTTATAAAGTGATCATGGACGCGTTCACCGCAGCCGGAGACGGCGTGATCGTTCAGACTCCTGTCTTTGGACCGTTTTACTCCGTAACGAAAAATAACGGACGTATCTTATATGACAACGGACTCGTATATGACAGAGCCGAGGGTACCTGGTCCATTAACTTTGAAGAATTGGAAGAGATGGCTTCCGATCCCCGCGTCCGGCTGCTGGTGGTCTGCAATCCCGGAAACCCGACCACAAGAGGCTTTACAAGAGAAGAAATGCAGAAGATGTACGACATTTGTAAGGCAAATCACGTGGTTATGTTAAGTGATGAAATTCACTCCGACGTATATTATGACGGCCGCAAGCACGTTTCCTTATTAGCCGTCTGTGACGAGGACGGAACAAACGCCGTCGTGCTGACCAGCTCCGGAAAGGTATTTGGCATTCCCGGCCTTAAAACATCCGTAACCGTGATTCCGAATAAAGAGCTTCGCGACCGATACGCCGTCGCCGCTTTAAACGCAAGAGTCGATGTGATCGACCTGGGCCTGGTTGCGGCCACCGCGGGATATGAGCACGCGGAAGGGTATATTTTAGAATTGCAGGCTTACTTGCAGAAGAATAAAGACTATGTTGTAAATTGGTTTAAGGAGAACGACATTAAAGTTGTCCTGACAAAACCGGAAGCTTCCTATCTGTTCTGGTTGGATTTTACGGACTGGAAGATGAGCTGTGACGAGCTTGAAGCGTTATTGCACGAGTATGGTATCGTATTTTCTTCAGGAGCTGAATTCGGCGGCTTGCATAACGAAGGTTTCATGAGAATGAACATTGCAACCCGCATGGAATTGGTAAAAGGCGCGCTTGCTAATTTGAAAAAATGTTATGAGGAAAAGATTCAATAGTTTTAGCGACCGATAACAATGGTGGTAGCAGCAAGAATGATTGGGGGCAACGATGAGGGGATGGATCTTATCGATGTAAGATCATTTTTGCTGCTATCTTACTATTCGAAACGTGCGTATCGATTCAGAATAAATGATTGGTGGAGACGTATGAATAAAATTATAATCATTGGGTGCAGCGCCGCCGGATTAAGCGCGCTGGAGAATTTGCGGAAATATGATAAGCAAAGCGAAGTATTGGTCCTTTCAAAAGAAGGAGCTCCGTACTCAAGAGTGCTGCTTCCTTACATATTGAGACAGAAACTACCATACAAAGGGTTGGATATATGCGGCCCGGAGTATTTTACAAGATATAACGCACAGATCAAACAGGAAACTGTGATCGGAGTCGACCCGGAGAAGAAAACCGTGACAACGGATCAAACTACCTATCCATACGACAAACTCCTGATTGCGACAGGTTCCTATGCAGTTGCGCCGCCCATTGAAGGTATGAAGGGCGACAAGGTATTCCATATGTGGACAAGATCCGACCTGGACGCCCTACTGCCCTATTTTGAGACTTCGAAAAAGGTGTGCGTGATCGGTTCCGGCTTTGTGGCTCTGCAGGCGGCGTGGGCGGCGAGAAGCCGTGGGATGGACGTAACGGTCATTGAGTTGATGGACCGTATTATGCCAAATGTTTTGGATGATGAGGGCGCGAAGATCCTGTCACAAAAAATAAGGGAATGCGGCGTTGCTTTATATACAGGCACCTCGACACAGTCCATCGAAACGCTGGAAGACGGAAGCCTTGTCCTGCATTTAAAGGACAAAGAAGATGTCCCCGCAGATTTTGTGATTGTGGGAACCGGAGTCCGGCCAAACGTGGGATTTTTAGAGGGAAGCGGTATCGTGACAGACAGAGGCATTCCTGTAGACGGACACATGAGAACCAATGTGGAAAATGTCTATGCAGGCGGCGACGTGGCGGCAGGCCCCACGATTTTCGGGGATGAACATTTGATCCATGCGCTGTGGCCTACGGCTGTGGAAATGGGAAAAGTAGCCGGTGAGAATATGGCGGGCCTTTCCACCGTTTACGAAGGCAGTTTAAATATGAACGTGACGGAAATGTACGGTGTGACGGTCGCTTCGATCGGCAAATTTGCAGATCAGGACGTGGATGATTCCTACCTGTACCCCAGCGAACAATACGGCTATCTGAAAATCTGCTGCAAAGACGGCAGGCTAATTGGCGGCTGCCTGGTCGGAAGCAGCGATGCGGTCGAGTACCTCGGTAAAATGAGACCGCTGATCCGCAAGGGGGAAGCGATCGATTGCCGGACACAAGATGTAAAGGACTATATTAACAAAGAAATATTCAACAAAGTATGGAGAGAAGGCTTATGAAAACAATCACGATCGATCCCAGAAAATGTGTAGGCTGCAGAAACTGTGAAATGGCGTGCGCCTATGAAAAAAGCAAATCATCCTGTGAAGTGGATTTTGCAAATATTCGTGTGAATGATTACATCGAAGAACGGTTTGTGGTTCCGATGACCTGCTTCCACTGCGAGGAGGCATGGTGTCTGAAGGTCTGCCCCGCCCATGCGATCAGCCGGGACCCGGAAACCAATGCGGTGATTCTCGATCAGACAAAATGCGCCGGATGCAAAATGTGCATTTTATCCTGTCCTTACGGAAACATTCATTTTGACCATGAAAAAAAGGTGAGCTTTAAATGCGATCTGTGCGGCGGCGATCCCCGATGTGTAACACACTGTATCAGCGGTGCGCTGCAGTTTGAAGAGGTGGACGACGCGATCACCAGAAAGCGCGTGAGAACCGACCATAAGATCAAGGCAATGTACCTGGATGCGAATAAATGATGAACTATCGTGACATTTAAGAAACAGAATGGAGAATAATATATGTCTGAGAAAAAGGTATGTAAATCAATCTGTAGAATGTGTGGATCGGGATGCGGAATTGAAGTACAGATTGAAGATAATAAATTGGTAAGAATCAGCGGAGATAAAGATAACCATATCAACCGCGGCCGCATCTGCATCAAGGGAAGCAGCGCGGTGACGTGGCTGGACTCCCCTGAGCGATTAAGAAAACCGTTAAAGCGCACGGAAAACGGTTTTGTGGAAATTCCGTTGGAGCAGGCAATGGATGAAATTGCCGATAAGATCAAAGAATTACAGGAAAAATATGGGAAACAGTCTGTGGCGGGATGGAAAGGAGAAGGAACCGGATTCGACCAGAACGAAGCATTGATGAGACGTTTTAACAATGTGATCGGCTCCCCCAACTATTTCAGCAATAATACCCAGTGCAACAATGGCCGCTATGTGGCTTTCTATTTGAATTATGGCTGCTGGCCCCAGGCTGATTTCAGAAATACAAAGCTCGCGCTTTTCTGGGGAACCAACTCTCCGGCGGCGCATTCTTACTGGACGCAGGATCTGAACGAAGGCCGGGAAAAAGGCGCGAAATCCATCGTGATCGATGTCCGTTACAACGAGCAGGCAAGAATCGCAGATTTGTTTGTCCCCATCAAACCGGGCACGGATGCCGTCTTAGGATACTGCGTCATCAATCAGATGATCGAACGCAATCTTGTCAACATGGAATTCGTCGAGAAATTTACCGTTGGCTTCGATCAATTAAAAGAGTACGCAAAACAGTTTACCAAGGAATTCGCTTCCAGAATTACAGGGGTGGAGGAAGCTGTGATTGATCAGATGGTCGACATGATCGAAGAAGCCGGCGATCAGATATGCAGCTGGCCCGGTACCGGCCTGGAACACCAGAGAAACGGCGTGTCCAACAGCCGTATCACCTCTCTGATCGACTGCCTTGTGGGCGCGGTCGATCAAAAAGGCGGCATGCTCTTAACGGAGAACCACAAACGAAACGATCTCACGCTCAATGATGAATTTGTCAGAGAATTGGAGCCCATCGGCCGCTCCAAATATCCGATCATCGACTATTTTAAACGTGAGAGCCACACTTTGATGTTAATGGATACGATTCTCACCGGCAAGTACGAAGGCAGAGACTATCCGTTCAAAGGCCTGATCATGACGGCGGCGGATCCGATGTTTACGGAAGCAAATACTTCCAAGACAAAGAAAGCGCTGAGCAGCCTTGAGTTATTTGTGGTAAAAGACGTGATGATGACGGAGACGGCAAAGCTCGCTCATTATATCATTCCGGCGGCTTCTAATTTTGAGCGGGACGAGCTTTACTTCAACGGTATCGAACAGTCCTGCTATCTTGCGGCAAAATGCATTGACAGCGGTTTACAGACGGAATATGAGTTTTATAAAGGGTTGGCGGACCGCCTGGGCGCAGGGGAATATTTCCCCTGGAAGGATGAAAAAGAGCTGATCAACTACATCATGGAGCCCAGCGGATATGATTATGATTATCTGAAGGAGCATCCAAGCGGAGTCAGAGCCTGCCCGGTTCGCTACAAGAAACACGAAGAACGTTTGGCAAGAGGTGAAAAGCCGTTCCCGACTCCCACGGGAAAGATCGAATTGTGTTCTACTGTTTTGGAAAAATTTGGTTACAAAGGAATTCCGACCATCGACGATCTTCCGGATTATATAAAAGAACCCGATCCGGAATATCCGTGGCCCTGCACAACCGGCGCCAGAAAAGTATACTATTTCCACGGCCGTTACCGCAACATTCCGCAGATCAAAAAAGCCCACCCCCATGCTGAGGTGGAGATCCATGAGGAGGACGCAGAAAGCCTTGGACTAAAGGAAGGCGATCTGGTAAACGTCACCTCCAAACAGGGCCGCATCACATTGCCGGTAAAGATCATGCAGCGCGGAACATTTGCCAAGGGCGCGTTTCAGATCACACATGGATTTGCAGACGCCAATGCAAATCTCCTGACCGACGATACGGACAGATGTCCGATCAGCGGTTTCCCGGCGTTGAAATGCGTCAATGTGAAGATTGAAAAAGCCTGACTTGTTTTTTAACGCGGCAAATAGAAACAGCTATTGATTAAAAAATCGACACGCAGATGGAAGTGACTGCGTGTCGATTTTTTCGATTCACGCGGCTTTGCCGTCAAGCCACGGCCCGGAGCGCCGTCACCCCTCTTTCTTGCAATTAAAATAAAGCTTTGCTATACTATCAGCAGCGGCAAATTATCAGTTTTCATTTGCCATGTCACAAAAACGGAATGGGCGTCGCGCCTTAAGCGGCAGGTGAACACATATGAGAGACACGGATTGGATCATTCTGGACGAACTTCACAAAAACCCCAACATCACCAAGGTGGCGGCAAAGCTGTACATCACCCAGCCCACGCTGACCAAGCGGCTGCAGGCCATGGAAGAGGAATTTCAGGTCCGCATCGTAAACCGCAGCACAAAGGGAGTGGAGTTTACCCCGGAGGGGGAATTTCTGGCCGGGCGGGCCAGGATATTTCTCAGCTTTATGAAAGAGACGGTGCGGGGCGTCGACGCCTTTAAGACCAGCGGCTGCGGCACGGTGCGGCTGGCCTCCTCCTTTACCTTCAGCCGCCGCCAGCTGGCCGAAATCCTGATGGCCTACAAATCAGAGCATCCCAACATCAGCTTTGAGATCCAGAATCTCAGAAGCCACGAGTTGACACGGCTGGTAGAGGAAGGCGAAGCCGACGGCGCGTTCGTGCGGGGAAATTACGAGGGCGGCATCAACCGCTGCCTGGTTCTGCGGGAACAGGCCTACGCCATTTCCAGGGATCCCATCGCTCTGGAAGAGCTGCCGGACCTGCCCATGCTGCACTGCCGTTTGAGCAATTACTCCCGAAGGCTGCTGGATTCCTGGTGGCAGCGCAATTTCCGCCGTCCGCCGTCCATTGGGGCCACTGCGGAGGACGTGGACACCTGCTGCCAGCTGGCCTGCAGAGGGCTGGGCTACACCCTGAGCTTTATGACGGAGGAACAGCTGAAAAACCTGGGCGTCCACTCTCTGCTGCTCAAAGACGCAGACGGCCGCCCCCTGGTCCGTGAAACCTGGTTCGTCTATGACGGCAGGCGGGCGAAGCCGGATTACGTGACCGCGTTCATAGGATTTGTGGAGGAACGGTACTCCATCCAATAGGCAATTCACGATTTTCTCATGGCATCATTCGATTTTCGAATGGTGCCATGATTTTATGCAATTTTACTGCGGCGGGCGGATTGGCTATAATCAACTTATCGAAATTGTTTGGAGGAGGGAACAAATGGATTACATATTGACTGAGGAGGACCGCCGGATGCTAGCCCAGTGCCGGGAAAATGGCATCGGCAAGGTGGTCAGCCAGGAGCTGCTGGACCTTTACCGCGTGAAACGTGAAGAAACCGTAACGATTTCCACAAGTTACGGCCCATGCAAAGCCAGCTTTTACTGGCCCGGGGAGGACCCCAGGCCGCTCCCGCTGTTTGTAAATGCCCACGGCGGCGGGTTCGTCAAGGGGAAACGCCAGCAGGACATCGTATTTTCGCGCAACATCAGCAGCAGGCTGGGCTGCATCGTGATGGACGTGGACTACACCCCCGCGCCGGAGCTGCGCTTTCCGGGCCAGATTTACCAGACCTACGAGGCCATCTGCTACGCGCTGGAACACAGCGGAGAATGGAACATTGACCGGAACCGCGTCGCCATGGGCGGGCACAGCGCGGGGGGCAGCCTGACCGCGGCGGTTTCATTGCTTGCCGGACAGAGGGAAGATTTCCGGCTGCGTCTGCAAATTCTGGACTACGCCTGCCTGAATCTGTACGAGCCGGTTCAGCTGAAGCGAAACGCCTACGCCAATCCCAGGCTCACGCCTGAGCGCTCGGAGTTTTACAACCGCATGTATCTGACCCGGGAGGAGGACAAACTGAATCCCCTGGCCTCTCCCCTTCTGGCCCCGGACTCCATGATCCGCACGTCGCCGGAAACGCTGATCATCGTATGCGACAATGACTTTTTCTGCGATGAGGGGCTGTCCTACGGCAAACGCCTGGCGGAAAACGGGGTGACCGTCACCATGAAAAACTTCATGGACAGCAGCCACGGGTTCGTGGTGCAGCGGAAAGGGGAATTCGAAGATGCGGAACAGCTGATCCTGCGGGCCTTAAAAAATGCATTCAACGAGACAAAAACGGAAGAAAACGGGGGAAATGAGTGATGGAGAAGGGAAAAACATTAAATATTGCGGGGTTGCCCTGGTATCTGTGCCTGGGGGCCTGTGTTCTGGTATTTGTGGCTGCGTACTCAGGGGCTTTGAGCACGGATGTGGCGGG
>OLPX01000672.1_pt1 | contig 29517 bp, 26 predicted proteins | sample 1672491 | NCBI WGS metagenome assembly OLPX01 (sample SAMEA3136692, study PRJEB25190) | human gut metagenome | biome: human gut; feature: human-associated habitat; material: faeces | place: Austria | collected 2013 | reverse complement strand
TTCCTCTGCGCGAAGTGCGCATCCTCGCGGAGCGTTTTATTTCATAGGACGCAATTTCCTATGAAATAAAAAAGAATCTCCCGCCGCCGCATGTTCCATGCCTCCGGTAGGAGATCCCAGTTTTCGTTTTATTCGTCCCAGTTGTGGTACACGGCCTGGACATCGTCGTCCTCGTCGAGGAGATCAAGAATCCGATTCATCTTCTTGATGGCATCCTCGTCCGTAAGCTCCACCCAGTTCTGGGGGATCATCGTCACGTCGGCCTGCATCATCGGGATTCCTGCCTTCTCCAGAGCCTCGCGCACAGCGCTGAAGGAATCCGGATCCGTCACGACCTCGTAGCTGTCCTCCTCCTCGGAGAAGTCCTCGGCGCCGGCGTCGAGAGCCGCCATCATTAACTCGTCCGCATCCATCTCGCACTCTTCCTTGTCGATGATGATCTGGCCCTTCCTGTCAAACATGAAGGAAACACTGCCCTGGGCGCCGACGTTTCCGCCGCCCTTCGTGAAGGCGCTTCTCACATTGGCCGCCGTCCTGTTTTTGTTGTCTGTGAGGGTATCGACAATAATGGCAACACCGCTCGGGCCGTACCCCTCATACGTGAGGTTCTCGTAATTTACGGCTCCCAGGTCGCCGGCTGCCTTCTTGATTCCGCGCTCAATCGTGTCGTTCGGCATGTTGTTGGCCTTTGCCTTCGCAATGACGTCGCGGAGCTTGCTGTTGTTGGCCGGATCAGAACCGCCCTCTTTTACTGCAACGGCAATCTCTCTTCCGATCACCGTAAAGATTTTCCCCTTTGCAGCATCATTTTTCTCTTTCTTATGCTTGATGTTGGCAAATTTGGAATGTCCTGACATCTCGTTTCGCTCCCTTTCTATCTGCTGTCCGTCTTTATTTTCCGTGCATTCCGCACAAAAGTCCGTCAATCTTAAATATTCTAGCATTATTTTTTTAAGAAGGCAAGAGCTTTTCTTGACACCGTTTTGCGTCATGTTATAATAGAGGTATAAATTTATCGAAAAAAGAAGGAGACATTATGAAGAAGATTGAAATTGATTCCTTTCTCCAGTTCCAGTTCGTAAGCAACCCGACATTCTCCCCTAACGGAAGATATGTCGCCTTCGTTGTATGCACTGCTGATAAGGCAGACAATACATACAAGGGAAACCTCCATCTTTACGATCTGGAGAAAAAAGAGGTGCGCCAGCTCACAAGCGGCGGCGACGCCAAGTCCTATGTATGGACGGAAAACAACACCCTTCTTTTCCCGGCATCCAGAAATCCGGAGAACAAAAAGAAGGCCGAAGCCGGCGAGGAGATCACTTCCTTCTATGAAATCTGCCCCTGCGGCGGAGAGGCCGCCGAAGCCTTCACCGTACCGCTTAAGGTGACAGGCATCCGCACCCTGACGGGCGGCCGCTATCTTCTCACCTCGCTCCACGACAACCATAAGGACATCCGGAAGAAATCCTATGAGATCATCGACGAGCTTCCGTTCTGGGGAAACGGCCTCGGCTTTACCAACGCCAAGAGAAACCGCTATTCCGTATATGATGCAAATACCGGGGAGAACACCTTCCTTGCCTGCGAGTGGACCGACTGCACACAGGCTTCTGTGTACGGCGACCTGATCCTCTACCGCGCATATCCCTGGAAAGATGGTGTTCACGGCCCCAATGCCGGCCTTTACCTCTACAATATGGCCGACAAGACCACGAAAACCATGCTGGAGCCGGATACCATGCGTACCGGTACCTTTGAGCTCTTAAATGACAAGGAGGCCATCGTTGCCGCCGCCGACAACAGCTACAAGGATGCGACAAAATACTGCGACTTCTACAAGTTAAACCTGGCGGACGCCTCCCTCACATTCTATCTTCCCTATGACGCCTCCATTGGAAGCGGCTCTGTCGGTTCCGATGCCAGATATGGGGCCGGTCGGGCGCAGAAGGCCATGAACGGTGATTTTTATTTTATCTCTACTGTCAATGATTATGCACACCTTCTCAAGCTGGACAAGGACGGCAAAATCTCCGAAAGCCTTACAAAGGGCAGCAGCTGCGACAGCTTCGATATCAACGAAGACCATCTTGTAAGCTGCGAGCTCCAGGGCATGAAGCTGGCCGAGCTCTATCTTGACGGGGAGCAGATCACACACTTTAACGACTCTTTCACAAATGAATATTCTGTCTCTGTCCCGGAGGCTGTCACCTACACAGGCTCCGACGGTGTGGAAATCCATGGATGGGTATTAAAACCTGCCGGCTATACGGAAGGGACATCCTACCCTGCCATTCTCCATATCCATGGCGGCCCGCGCACCGTATTCTCCGATGTTTACCATCATGAGATGGAAGTATGGGCCAATGCCGGCTATTTCGTTCTCTTCTGCAACCCGAGAGGCTCCGACGGCCGCGGAACCGACTTTGGCAATATCAACGGCATTTACGGCACCGTTGACTATGTAAACCTGATGGAATTCACCGACGAATGCCTGAAAAAATATCCGGACATCGACGAGAAGCGCCTCGGCGTTGCCGGCGGCTCCTACGGCGGCTTCATGACAAACTGGATCATCGGCCATACCGACCGGTTCGCCGCTGCCTGCTCCCAGCGTTCCATCGCCAACTGGGTTTCCTTCGAGCATAACTCCGATATCGGACATACCTTCACGCCCAATAACCAGGGCACGATCACGCGGGAAAACGTGGAGCTTTTATGGAAACAGTCCCCGCTCCAGTATGCGCCGAACTGCAAGACACCGACCTTATTCATCCACTCCGATGAAGACTACCGCTGCTATATGGCAGAAGGCTTCGCCATGTACAGCGCCGTAAAGAGAAACGGCGTTCCGGCAAAGCTCTGCCTGTTCCACGGCGAAAACCATGAGCTCTCCCGCTCCGGAAAGCCGGAAAACAGGATTGACCGCATGACGGAAATCGTAAACTGGATGGACACCTATTTAAAGTAATCGGAATACAGACGAATCCGCCCCGGCTAAAAAGCATGGGGCGGATTTTTTTCGTCTCCGCATAGCGGAAAAAAGGGGCTGCCCGCCGGCAGCCCCAGATAATTCAGATCAGAGCATTTAAAATTAGATAATTCCTTCCGGAAGATAGACGCCTACGCCAGGTCCAATCGGAAGCCCAAGGAGCATCCATGCAACCAGCATGACGAGCCAGAAGATCTCCAGAATCATGGCAACAGAGAAGTTGCAGGAAATGATCTGGCCGATCTTGATGTTCTTGTCGTACTTGGCCTGAGCCACGCTGAGCATCATCCACAGGTAAGCAGACGTCGGGCCGAACAGGTTTCCGGCGGAGTCGCCGAGACGGTAAATTACCTGGGCAAATGCCGGATGGTAGCCGAGAAGCATGAACATCGGGACAAAAATCGGTGCGAAGATCGCCCATTTTGCAGAACCGGAGGAGAAGAAAATATCGACTGCCGTTACCAGAACAATGAATGCAACGCACATCGGGATTCCCGTAAAGCCGATTCTCTCAAGGAAGTCAGCGCCTGCAATGGCGGAAAGCGTACCAATCTGGGTCCAGTTGAAAAGTCCCTGGAACTGTCCGCCGAAGAAACAGAAGGTTACATAGGAGCCCATGGCTGCCATCTGCTTCACCATGCCGGTGTTGATATCTGCAACATTTTTAAACGTACCTGCCACAAAGCCGTATGTAATACCTGCAGTGATGAACAACAGGAACAGAATCGGGATCAGGCCGGAAAGGAACGGGGAACCAATGATGCCGCCGTCTTCTGCTGCCAGAGGGCCTGCCAGAAACAGTGCCACAAGGATCGCAATATAGACGAGACAGGCGATACCGGCTGCGCGAAGGCCTTTCTTCTGCTGAGCCGTGATATCCTCAATTTCCTCAACCTCGCCCTCATATTTTCCGAAGCGCGGCTCTACGATTCTTTCTGTCAAAACACCGGCAACAACCGTACAGAGGAATGTGGAACCAATCTTAAAGAACCAGTTGCAGGTTGCATCGACGGTAAATCCGGCATCCGGAAGGAACGCCGCAAGGCTGTCGTTGGTGATACCCATTAACAGCGTATCCGTACCGGAAATGACAAGGTTGGAAGCGTAACCGACCTGCGCGCCGATGTAGCCGCAGATCATACCGGCAATCGGGTTCTTTCCGACACCGATGAACGCCAGCGCCGAAAGCGGCGGGATCATAACGCTTGCCGCGTCGGAAGCGACGTTTCCGATAATACCGATGAAAACGCATACATAAGGAACCAGAGCTCCGGGCACATTTCTCATGGCCGAACGCAGAAGGGAAACGAGAAGTCCCGATTCCTCACAGATACCGGTTCCGAGCGTCATACAGAGCACCAGGCCGAGCGGTGCATAACCGGTGAAGTTCTTCACCATGTTATCGAGGAACCAATGAAGCCCTTCTTCTGTGAACAGGTTCTTGGACATGACGACTTCGCCGGTTGCCGGGTTCGTCAGGCTCGTTCCAAGAGCCGTGAAGATCGCGCCGAGCACTGCCACAATCGCAAACAGGATACAGAACAGAATGGCCGGCGGCGGCAGTTTGTTGCAGGCACGTTCGACGACATCCATAAATTTGTCTAAAAACGTCCTTTTTTCTACTGTGTTTTCTTTCATAAGCAAACCCCTTCCCATTTTTATGATCCGAATTATCCTAACTGGTCTCAATTTTAACAGTTTTTTTAGAAACCGTCCATAGATTTTTTATAATTTAATGCGTCTTTAGCGGCATGTACCGCCATCTTAGCGACAATTTTCTCATTCTTTCGGAATTCAAACCATAAATAACGCGGCTGTTTTCTCCTGTACGGAATTTCATGCAGGCATAATGCCGCTTGCCAGGCCTGTACAGCAAAAAAGCAGACAGCCGGGAACGCCGCTCCCAAAGCCGTCTGCTTCGCTTCATTTATTCTTCTGTTTTTTCTTCTTTGACTGGCACGGCGCTCACCGTTCGGATCACCTTGTTTTCTGCCTTCAGGATACGGAACACATAATTTCCGTATGTGACCTCCGCCCGCTCATTTTCCTCCGGCAAATGTCCGAGCCTGGAAATCAGGAAGCCGTTTAGGGTATCAAAATTGTCCCTGTCTTCCTCCTCAAATTCGATCTTTAAGGCATCCTCCACGTCGTCGAGCGGCGCCTGTCCCGAAAGCAGGAACGCGCCGTTCCCGCGCTCCACGATGTCCGGCTCCTCCTTGTCGTACTCATCCATGATATTTCCGACGATTTCCTCCAGGATGTCCTCCATCGTCACAAGGCCGGCCGTCTGGCCGTATTCGTCCACGACGATCTCAATGTGGATTTTCTCGGACTGCATTTCCTTAAACAGCGCGTTGATGTTCTTCGTCTCCGGAATAAAGTGGGCTTCCCTCAAAAGCCCGGGGATTTTGGAAATAGGCTTGTCCAGATCCTCCCTTTTTTCGGCAAAAGCCAGCATGTCCCGCATGTGCAGGATCCCGACGATGTTGTCGATGTCCTCTTCATAGACCGGGAACCTGGAATTGACGGCCTCCTTCACCACGAAGGCCATGGCTTCGGAAAGGGGCATTTCCCCGTCGAGAGCCACCATGCTCTTTCTGTGGGTCATGATATCGGCCGCTTCTTTATCGTCAAACTCAAAGATGTTGGTAATCATCTCGGCCTCGCTTGCCTCCAGGACGCCTTGTTCATGGCCTTCGTTTACCATGTACATGATGTCCTCCTCGGTCACGTTCTCGCCCTTTGCGTGGATGTCGATGCCCATGATTTTAAGAACAACATAGCCGACACCTTCGATCAGCCAGGTAAACGGCGAAAATATCTTAATCAGCACGTTTACCACGGACAGCGTCTTATAGCAGAACCGGATCGGGCTCTTTCCGGCAATCCGCTTCGGAATCACCATGCCGAAACAGATCAGGAACGATGCCAGAAGAAGCAGGGCAACCACATAGGACACTGCTAAAGCCAGGGCCGGCGGAAGCTCAAACGCCCCCGAGACCGCGGCCCGCAGTCTCCCTGCCGCCCACACAAGGGACAGAGCGCCTGTGAGAAGCCCCACAAGGCAGGTTACAAGCTGGTTTGTACGGATGAACGAAACGGGCGATTCCTGAATATGTAAAAGCATTTCCGCTTTTTTATTCCCTTCGTCCCTTTCGTCCTCCAGCGCACTCGTATTCAGTGACTGGACTGCCGCCCCAAAACCATATAAGACGGCATACAGGAAGACTGCCGCAAACAGCAGCAAAATCCCTATCCATGAATTACCATCGTCCATGAGAAATCTTAACACTCCTTTAACTCTTTTGTACATCAATATAGCATTCTTTGGGCATTTCGTCAACTGCCGCATGCAGCCTGGCTTATGTAACCAGCTCCAGGCTGATCCGCAGGGCCTGGTTGACACGCTCCGTCAGCTCCCCGTCGATGTGGCAGATTTTCTCTCTGAGCCGCTGCTTGTCGATGGTGCGAAGCTGCTCCAAAAGAATCACGGAATCCTTCACCATGTCGCACTGCTTGGCACTTAACTCCACATGGGTGGGCAGCTTTGCCTTATTCATCTTCGAGGTGATCGCCGCACAGATCACCGTCGGGCTGTGCTTGTTGCCCACATCGTTCTGTATAATCAGGACGGGACGGACGCCTCCCTGCTCGGAGCCGACCACCGGCCTCAAATCCGCATAATAAATATCACCGCGTCTGATAATCACATTTTTCACACTCCGCTGCTGCAATTTGGGTTTCCCCGATACAGGTAGTATTGACAGTATATGATTACCTTATGCGTTTCCGGCCGTTTTTGCCTTACAAAAGCACGTCTGACATGGCAATGGGACGCCCGCCTTCAAAATAGACCCGCGGCACCCGCTTCGTGATGGTGCAGGGGATCTCGTAATGGAAGCCGCCGCTTCTTTCTGCCAGCTCCTCCATGGTGATCTCCTCGCTGCCGTCGCGGCCGAGAAGCGTCACTACATCGCCCTCTCTCGCCTCCGGGATCCCGGTCACGTCGGCCATGAGCTGATCCATGCAGATGCGGCCAAGGATCTTCGCCCGCTTTCCGCAGATCAGTACGTCGCCTTTTCCGGAGAGGTTCCGCGGATAGCCGTCGCCGTAGCCGATGCTCACGGTGGCAATCCGCATGGGCGCTTCGGCTTTATACGTCCCGCCGTAGCTTATCTCGGCGCCGGCCGGAACCTCCTTGATAAACGTCACAAAGCTTTTAAGCTCCATGGCAGGCTTTAGCCGTAGCCCCGTCTCTGCTGTCTCGCCGGACGGATGAAGGCCGTACATGGCAATCCCGGCCCGGACGGCGTTTAAATCGGCCTCCCGGAATTTCATAAGGCCGGCGCTGTTGGAACAGTGGCAGACCGGGATGTTAAGCCCCCGCTCCGAAAGCATGGTGACAAAGTTTTTAAACTTTAAAAGCTGCCGCTCCGTCGTCTCCCGTTCCCTTTCGTCCGCCTTTGCAAAATGGGTAAAAATCCCCTCGATTTCGATGCCGGGAAGGCGGCTTATGGAAAGGGCCAGACCGGCCGACGCCTCGTTCGGCTCCATGCCGATGCGGCTCATGCCGGTGTCCACGGCCAGGTGGATGTTTGCCGTTTTCCCGAGACGGACGGCCGTTTCCGAAAGCTTCTCTGCCTGTTCCTTACGGAACACGGGAAGGCGGATTTCCCGGTTTACCATCTCCTCGAACCGGACGGGCGATACCGGCCCCAGAACGAGAATCCACTTTTTGATCCCGTCCTCCTGAAGCCTTACGGCCTCATCGGCCGCTGCCACACCGTAGCCGCAGACAAAAGGCTCAATGGCCTTTGCCGTCTGGGACGCCCCATGGCCGTAGCCGTCGGCTTTTACGATGCCGATGACCTTTGTGCCGGGCGTGAGCCGTCCGGTGAGCAGTTCCATGTTCTCCCGGATCCGATCCAGATGCACCGGCGCATACGCTCTGTCAGGAAGTCTCATCGTTTCGGCCCCCTTTCCTCTTCTGCCCGTTTCAGTACAGCCCCCAGGCAGTCTGCCAGCTCTCCCGCCAGCACGGAATGCGTTCCAAACCGCCTTTCGGCCTCCTCTCCGGCCAGGCCGTGGAGCCAGACGCCGAAGGACGCCGCTTCGCATTCCTCCATGCCGCAGGCGATCAGGCCTGCGATGATGCCGGTGAGCACGTCGCCGGAACCGCCCTTTGCCATGGCAGGAGAACCGCTTCGGTTGACAAATACCTGGCCGTCGCTTCCGGAAACCACCGTGGCCGCATCCTTTAAGACGCAGGTGACGCCGCAGCATTCCGTGAGAGAAACGGCTGCGCCGATGAGATCTTTTTTCAGTTCCCCAACCGAGGTTCCCGTAAGCCTCGCCATCTCGCCGGGATGGGGCGTCACGATAATATTTTCCGTAAAGTAGGTCTTAAGCTCCGGATACTCTGCCGCCAGGTTGATGGCGTCCGCATCCATAATAATGGGGACGCAGGCATCGCTTAAGATGGTTTCCGTCAGTCTCCTGGCATACGGCTCTTTTCCCAGCCCCGGCCCTAAAACGATCACGTCTGCCCAGGCGGCCTCTTTCCGCAAAAGCGCCTGGAATTCCTCCGGCGCTTCCCCGGCCATGGCCGGATCATAAGTGGAAAGGATGGCCTCCGGAAGCCGCGCCTGGAGAATTTCCCGGTTGGTTTCTGTCGTCAAAATTTTCACAAGTCCGGCTCCGCACCGAATGGCGGCAAGCGCCGAAAAATAAGCCGCCCCCGCCATATTTTTGGAACCGGCAGCCACTAAAACCTTTCCGAAGGTGCCTTTATTGGAGTAAGCCGGGCGCACGGGAAGCTTTGTCAGGTCGCCGATTTCATAGGAAAAGACATGCCCGTCCCCGCCGGCTCCCGGCGGAAAGCCAATGTCAGCGACAATCAGCTCCCCGCAGTATTCCCGCCCGGGAAACAGCGCCTGTCCAAGCTTCATCTCCCCGAAGGTCACGGTCACATCGGCGCGGACGGCATATCCCAAAACGGCTCCCGTGTCGGAGCTGATGCCAGACGGCATGTCCACGGCCACCGTGAGCGCCGGCTCTCCTGCCGCATTCTTAAGCTCTGAGATGAGCTCTGCCATCTCCCTGTATTCGCCCTCCACATCCCTGGAAAGGCCGACTCCGAAAATCCCGTCGATGACGGCGTCGCAGGGCCCTGGGATCCAGTCCCCGGCCGTCTCCACCGAAATTCCGGCTTTTTTTGCAATTTCGAGCTGGGCTAAAAACTCTCTGCTTTCCCTGCCGCGCAAAGACGGGATTAAAATCCGGCAGGAATAGCCCCAGAACGATAAGATCCTGGCGGCGGCCGCCCCGTCGGCGCCGTTGTTTCCCGTGCCGCAGACAGAGAGCACCGTCCCGCCTGGACGGATCCGCTTTTTCACGGCCTCAGCCACAGAAAGGGCTGCCCGTTCCATAAGAACCATGGACGGGATCTTAAACTCCTCCATGCTCACCCGGTCAATTTCCTTCATTTCTTTCGCGCTTACCAGTTTTCTCATTTTTATGCCTCCCCGACGGCGAATGCCATGGCGTATTCCTTCGTGTTGCTGATGGAAACCTCCAGCCGCACGATACCCAGGCGTTTTGCCGTTTCCTCTGCTTTCCCGTAAAGGCACACAAACGGCTTCCCCAGCGGATCCCTTAAGACTTCGATATCCGCCGGCATAAATTCCCGAAAGCCTGTGCCAAGTACCTTCGATACGGCCTCCTTGACAGCAAAATTGCCGGCCAGGAAAGAGGCTTTCCCCTTTGCCAGCCGGCGTTCTTTCTCCGTATATACACGCGCCAAAAAAGCCTCTCTCTCACAGGCCTTTTTGATCCGTTCAATCTCAATCAGGTCGCAGCCAGTCCCCATTACCATCCTTTACGCCTTGACCTCCGTCTTTTTCCCGGTTTTCGCAGTCTTTTTTGCCCGCTCCTTCCGCTCCTTCTCGTCCTGCATGCTGCATACGCGGTAGGACAGCCGCATCAGGCTCTCGGACAGGTGGACGTTTTCCACAACCACGTCGTCCGGCACGTTGAGGTCGGTGTGGGCAAAGTTCCAGATGGCCTTGATGCCGGCCTTCACAAGCCTGTCGGCAATCTCCGGCGCCTTGGACTTCGGAATCGTAAGGGCTGCGATCTGCACCTCGTTTTCCACGATGAACTGCTCCAGATCTTCAATGCCGCGGATTTCCACGCCGCGCACCACGAGGCCGATTAACCGCGGGTTGATGTCAAACATCCCCTTGATGATGAAGCCGCGTTTTTCAAAATTCGTATAGTTTGCGATGGCCTGTCCCAGGTTTCCTGCGCCGATGATGATAAGATTGTGCTGCCTGTCGATACCCAGGATCCTGGCGATCTCCGTGTACAGGTATTTTACGTTGTAGCCGTAGCCCTGCTGGCCGAAGCCGCCGAAGTTGTTGAGATCCTGGCGGATCTGGGACGCCGTCACCTTCATCCTGGCGCTGAGTTCGTTGGAAGAAATCCGCTCGATCCCCTCCTCCATCAGTTCCCCCAAATATCTATAATACCGAGGCAGCCTGGAAATCACTGCCTTGGAAATCTGCTTCTGGTCTACCATAATTTACTTCCACCCTCTCAAGGAATTTCTGTCCGTCATATTGTTGTCCTGTCAAAACTCTGCATATTCCCATGCAAAATACAACCGTTTCCGTCTATTATACCATGTCCGCTGCGCAGCCATGGTGCCTCCGGCGGATTTTAGCGCTCGGATTTTTGCGGTAAACGCAAAAACCGATATGCGCTGGTATAATAACCGTTTCCGTCTATTATACCATACCCTCCGAATTTGTCAAAGCCTTCACAAAGGTTTTTCGACGCTTTTCCGAACTTTTCTGCAATGCAGTTCCGTCCCGAGGCTTCCCTTGAAAAATCGCGGATCCTGTATTATACTAGGAGAGATCGGTATTTTTTGACCTACACATACTGTCAGGAGGAATTATGATATTATCGTGCAGCAATATCTGCAAATCCTTTGGAAGCGACGACATCTTAAAAAGCGCTTCCTTCCACATAGAAGAACATGAAAAGGCGGCTATCGTCGGCATCAACGGCGCCGGGAAATCCACGCTTTTAAAGATCATCGTCGGCGAGCTGGCTCCCGATGCGGGCGATGTCGTCCTTTCAAAGGGGAAAACCTTAGGCTACCTGGCTCAGAACCAGGATTTAAAAAGCCACCAGACCATTTACGACGAGATGGTGGACGTCAAGCGCCCGGTGATCGAGATGGAGGAAAAGCTCCGTGACATGGAAATTTCCATGAAGTTTGCCGAAGGCGAGGAGCTCCAGTCCATGATGGACAGTTACAGCCGTTTAAGCCACCAGTTTGAGCTCATCAACGGCTACGCCTGGAAAAGCGAAATCATCGGCGTCTTAAAGGGCCTTGGCTTTTCGGAGGAGGACTTTTCCAAACAGATTTCCACCTTATCCGGCGGCCAGAAGACCCGTGTCTCCTTAGGAAAGCTCCTGCTTTCAAGCCCCGACATCATTCTTTTAGACGAGCCCACCAACCATCTGGACATGTCCTCCATCGCATGGCTGGAGACGTACCTTTTAAATTATAAAGGAAGCGTCATCATCGTGGCCCACGACCGCTACTTCCTCGACCGGATCGTCACGAAGGTCATCGAACTGGACGGCGGGAAGGCCACGGTCTTTTCCGGAAATTACACGGCATACAGCGAGAAAAAGGCGCAGATGCGTGCGATCCAGATGAAGGCCTATTTAAACCAGCAGCAGGAAATCCGCCATCAGGAGGCAGTCATTGAAAAGCTCCGCTCCTTCAACCGGGAAAAGTCCATCAAGCGCGCCGAGAGCCGGGAAAAGATGCTAAACAAAATCGAGGTGCTGGAAAAGCCCACGGAAATCAACGACGCCATGGACATCCGCTTAGAGCCCAACATTGTGAGCGGAAACGATGTCCTGACGGTCCATGACCTCTCCAAGTCCTTCGGTTCCAACCACCTGTTTTCCCATGTGGACTTTGAAATCCAGCGCGGCGAGCGGGTGGCGATTATCGGAGACAACGGCACGGGAAAGACCACCATTTTAAAGATTTTAAACGGCCTCGTGGAGCCGGACACCGGCGAAATCATCCTGGGCTCCAAGGTTCATATCGGTTACTACGACCAGGATCATCAGGTTCTCCACATGGAAAAAACGCTGTTTGAGGAAATTTCTGACGCCTACCCGGGCATGACGAATACCCAGATCCGCAACACCCTGGCCGCCTTTTTATTCACCGGCGATGACGCCTTCAAGCGAATCGGCGACATCAGCGGCGGCGAAAGGGGACGCGTCTCCCTGGCAAAGCTCATGCTGTCGGAGGCCAATTTCCTAATCCTGGACGAGCCCACCAACCACCTGGACATCACCTCCAAGGAAATCCTGGAGAGCGCCTTAAGAAGCTATACGGGAACTGTCCTCTACGTGTCCCATGACCGGTATTTCATCAACCGGACAGCCACGCGGATTCTCGATCTCACCAACGGGTCGCTTGTGAACTACATCGGGAATTACGATTACTACCTGGAAAAGCATGACGACATGATGGCCGCCCATTTCGGCAGCATGGCACCGACCCCTGTCTCTCCGGCTGCGGCGACGGCGGCGCTTTCCAAAGCCGGAACATCCGCAGGTGACGGCACCAAGGCCGACTGGAAAGCCCAGAAGGAAGAGCAGGCCAGGCAGCGGAAGCGCCAAAACGACTTAAAAAAGCTGGAGGACGAAATTCACCGCCTGGAAACCAGGGATGGGGAGATCGACGGACTGCTCTGCGAGGAAGCCGTGTTCACCGACGTGAAAAAGCTTATGGAACTCAACAGGGAAAAAGAGGAAATCTCCAAAAAGCTGGAAGAATTATATGAAAAATGGGCCGGCCTTGCCGAATAGGCAGGTATGCGGCCCCATAAAAAGGGAGGAGCCAGCGGCACACGCCGCTGGCTAAGTATGAAAAAGTTATTTATAAAAAGGTCTGGCACCTTGTTACAGGAAATAAGATACAGGAAATTTGTGAAGGAATTATGATTAGGATGTGAAAAAAATGTGAAACATTTCCTTCATGCACCCTTTCCTTCCATTTTGATGCAGTCCAGAATATCCCTCACCGTCACAATCGAGGAATAGTCCTCAATCCGTGTATCGAAGGCATCTTCCACCTCCGACAGCACATAAATCACAAGGAATGAATCCAGTCCCAGGTCTTCGATCAGCCTGGACTCCGGCGTAATCTCCTCATCCGTATATGCTTTCAGAATTTTCTTTAACACATCCATGTCTATTCCTGCTTCCCATACTGTTTCATAAAATATTTCATAATGTCCTTTCTCGTGACAATCCCGATGAAGGATTTTTCATCGTCCAGCACAGGCACAAAATTCTGATTCAGCGCCTTGTCCATCAAATCCTCCATCCGGCAGTCGGCATTGACGGGATAGTTGTCGGAACGCCTCGGAACTGCCATGACGGAAATCCGTTCCGCATCCTGAAGGCTTAAGTCAAGCTGGTTTTTTATGTACCAGAGAAGATCGCCCTCGGTCAGGGTCCCCACGTACCGGCCCTGACGGCTCACGACCGGAACAGCCGCATATTTATGATGTTCCATCTTCTCCAGTGCCTGTCTCAGGCTTTCGTCGTCATGGATATAAGCCACGTCGCTTTTCGGCGTCAGAAAAAACAAGATATTCATTTCAAGTCTCCTTTAAAATCCCAAATCTTCGTCGATAAATATGATTTCCACTTCCATCCCCTGACATGGCCGCTCAAGGATCACGGTGGCACAGCAGATCCGCTCCGGGCTTGTGCATTCATAACACTGTTTCCCGCCGTCCGCCGCACACGGCGTCTTCGTCTGAAGCCGCAGGGCGTTTTTCGCAGCAGCCACATTCCGCGCCCGCTTCATCGCCGCAGGAAGATCCGGCTCGATCTTGTTCCGGCCGACGACATAAAATACCCGCTTTGGCCCAAACAGGCTGGCCGCCAGCCGGTTCCCCGTCCCGTCAATGTTCACGATCTCGCCGGTTTCGGAAACACCGTTGGCGCTCAGAATGTAGACGGAAGCATCCCTGGCCTTAAGTCTTGCCTCCTGTCCCGGCGTCAGCCAGTGCCAGACGATCTCGTTGTCCTTAGAAAGACATTCATCAAGCCCCATTTCCTTCACGGTCATGGAACCTCCGAAACCCACAAGCTCGCCGTGGATCTTTCCCTTCAGGTATTCTGCCGCCTCTTCCTTCGTCGGAAAATAGGAAGTGTGGAATCTATGCCCCTCAAAATTCTTTTTCAGCAGCTCGTAATTCATATGTAAGCCCCCTCTGTCATGCTGTTGCATTTTACGATTCTATTTTAACACAAAATGCCGGAAAATGTGCGGCCAGCATGTGAACTTTTTATTAAATTTTACAAAAAAGTGGAGTAGCATGCCGTAAAAATTATGGTTGACACAGCCGGATTCCCATGCTAGAATGGACGGAAATATGGAAAGGATGCTTTTTGCCGCCGGGTAAGAAGTTGAGCGCCAGGCTTTCTATCGTTAGGCCTTTGAAGATAGAAAGCTCTGGCGCATTTTTTGTCTGTCCGGGGCTTTTGCATACGAGGAGGAAATCATATGTCAAACACAGGCCTTCGGGAATTTTTCCGCCACACTGCCCTGAGCGTACTTGGAACCCTTGGGGTATCCTGCTACATCCTGGCCGACACCTTTTTTGTCTCAAAGGGCTTAGGCGCCGACGGGCTCACAGCGCTGAATCTTGCGATCCCCGTCTACAATTTCATCCATGGCACAGGTCTCATGCTCGGCATGGGCGGCGCCACAAGGTTCTCCGTGCTGAAGAGCCAGGGAAACAAAAAAGAAATCAGCCGTGTGTACACGAACACCGTCTATGCGGCCGCTTTCTTCTCCCTTTTGTTCTTTGCGGCCGGCCTGCTTTTTTCACGGCTTCTGGCTTTGATGCTCGGTGCGGACGAAACCGTTCTGGAGATGACGGAAACCTATCTCCGGTGGCTGCTTCTTTTCGCGCCCGCCTTTATTTTCAACGATGTCTTCCTTTGCTTTGTACGCAACGACAGCGCGCCGAAGCTCTCGGCAGCCGCCATGCTTACCGGAAGCATCGCCAACATTTTCCTGGATTACATTTTCATTTTCCCGATGGGGATGGGGATTTTCGGCGCCATTTTCGCCACCGGCCTTTCGCCGGTCATCAGCATGTTTATCATGCTGCCCCACTGGCTGAAAAAGAGACATACGTTTCATTTTTCTGCCGGGCGCAGGCCGGAGGCTCCCGTCATCGGCCAGGCGATGGCCCTTGGCTTTCCCTCCTTTGTGACGCAGCTTTCCTCCGGGATTGTCATGATCGCCTTCAACGGGATCATCCTCTCCCTGGAAGGCAACACCGGCGTCGCCGCTTACGGCGTGGTTGCCAATCTGTCCCTTGTGATCGTTGCCGTATATACGGGAATCGCCCAGGGCGTCCAGCCGTTGATCAGCGATTCCTACGGGCGGGGCGACCGGACGGGGATCCGAATCATGCTCCGGTACGCGATGACCTCCATGGCTGCTTTGTCCGTCCTGTTTTATGTTTTGATTTTTGTATTCGCACAGCCGATTGCCGCTGTTTTTAACGGCGAAAGCAATCCCCTGCTCCAGGAAACGGCAGAAACCGGCCTCCGGCTCTATTTTATATCGTCGGTCTTTATCGGGTATAATATCATACTGGCAATCTTTTTCACATCCGTGGAAAAGCCGCTTCCCGCCCACATTCTGTCGCTGCTTCGCGGGCTGATCCTGATTCTCCCGGCAGCGTTCCTGTTCTCCTCCCTCTGGGGGATGACCGGGGTATGGCTTGCCTGTCCGATTACGGAGTGTTTCGTCGCCCTGTTCGGATTTGTCATAGAAAGAAGCAATCAAGGAGGAACTTTACGTGAAAATCGAAGAAAACAGCGTACTTCTCGTCATTGACATCCAGCAGGAGGACTTCATCGGCATGCCGGAGGATGAAAACGAAGCGGAAAAAGACAGCCGTTGGGACTGTATCCGCAATGGAAAACGGGTGCTGGACGTCTTCCGCGCGAAAAAGCTCCCTGTCATTCAGATCAAGGAAGTGCACAGAAAAGATATGGTGGATTTCGGGCGGGAGTTAGACGGCTCCGAGGGCATTCACTGCATGGAAAATTCCCCGTACACCGATTATGCCAAACTCACCTATCCCATCGAGGGGGAATACCGGATCACCAAGCGCAGATACAGCGCCTTCTTCGGCACAGACCTGGAAATCCTTTTAAAGGGGCTTCATGCCAGAACCCTGTATCTCATCGGCGGCCTGACGGACGTGTGCATCCACTATACCGCCGTCGACGCACATCAGCATGACTATCATATCCGTGTCGTGACTGATGCCGTGGCCGGTTCCTGCCCCGAAGCACACGCCTATGCGTTAAAGGCCATTCAGTATCTCCAGCGGGATGCGCTGATTACGGTGGCGGATGTGGAATCGGAATAATGCATGGGCTGCCGCCCCAGGGAGATTTCTCTGTGGGGCGGCAGGGCTATATTATTCTCTCTTTTTTTCCGCAATCCGGCTGACACACGTCTCTATCTCTTCTACCGCATACAGCGGCAGGTTCACCAGCCAACTCTCCTCTTTATAATCCGCCATTGAAGTCCGAACAGATATTTCAGGACTGTATTTTTCATAGTACGTTTTCAGGCTCTTGGCTTTTAGATTAACCTCTGCCTTGACCTCCACAGGTACCGCCTGCAAACCGTTATCTACGACAAAATCCACTTCACAGGTGCCGCGGTCGTTGGTGTAATAGTAGATACCCAGGCCGTCTATGGTTTTCAGCTGCTGGCATACATACTGTTCCGTCAGAGCCCCCTTAAATTCGGTAAACAGGTCATCTCCATCCAGCAGAATACGCTGGTGCAGGCCTGACATACAGCCAAGAAGTCCCACGTCGACCAGATACAGCTTAAAAGCTTTCAGATCCTCATAAGCTTTCAGCGGAATTCCTGCCGCATTGACACGGCTGACTTTGTGAACAAGCCCGCAGTCACATAGCCACATAATTGCCGCCTCATATTCTTTTGCACGCCCTCCCTCACGCACCAGGCCGTAAAGGAATTTTTTATTTTCCTTTGCAAGCTGAGAAGGGATGCTGTTCCAGACCATACGGATTTTCGGAACGATTTCGAGAGGCGCATGTTTGGAGAAGTCCTGCTCATAAGCGGACAGAATGCGTCTTTGGATTTTCCTGACTTCATTGAAGTCCTTTTCCTCCGCAAAGCTCCGGACAGCCTCCGGCATGCCCCCAATAAAATAATACTGTCTAAGTGCATCCATGTAGGTCTGGCTGAAGGACGCCACCATCGAATAGTCCTGCCTGTCTAAAAGCTCTGCAAACTGTTCTCCGACGACCGCCATCAAAAATTCTTTAAAGGAAAGCGGATACAGACTTAAAAAATCCACTTTGCCAACGGGAAAGGACGTCCCCTCATGCAAGGCAATGCCCAGCAGGGAACCTGCACAGACAATATGATACTGGGGAACATTTTCATAAAAGTATTTAAGTGAAGAAAGCGCCCTCGGCACTTCCTGCACTTCATCAAAAATCAAAAGCGTTCTGTCAGGATCAATTTTTCTTCCGGCATACAGCTCAATCCCCATAATCAGGCGATCCGTATTCAAATCGGAGGCAAACAGCTCTGCCATTCTGGAGTTGGAATCAAAGTTGATATAGATCGTATCCGCATACGCCTTTCTTCCGAATTCCTTCATCAGCCAGGTCTTACCCACCTGCCTTGCGCCTTCGATCACCAGCGGCTTGCGATGCCTGCTTTTTTTCCACTGAAATAGTTTTTCTATTGCGCTTCGATACATCGTCACACCTCCCCTGCGGAATATGATACCTATAATATATCAGGGCTTTACATTTTTTGCAACGAAAAAGTGTGCATTTATAACATTTTTTACAACGAAAAAGTGATATAATTTTACACTTTTTTCAGCGAAAATATGTATTCCATAAGTTTCTCTTCATAACCTCAAAAAACAGAGGCGCCCCGCCAAAAAAACGGGCCGCCTCCGCCTAACATCATTCCAGATAGTCGAGCGCATCAATGGGCTCGTCCTCATGCAGGAATTCAAAATAAAGATTGTTCCCCTCCACCGAATAATATTTCGTCGGCTCCGCAATATAACCGATGACGTCGCCTCTGTGAAGGTATTCGTTTTCCACCACCGGGATTTCTTTCAGCTGGCCGCAGACGGCGCCGTAACCGTTTCCGAAATCCAGCTTCACGAAGCTTCCGATTTCTTCGTTGCTCCCGATTTCCAGAACGCGGGCATCGGCCGGCGCCATGACCGGCGTGCTGATGTCGCTCTGGATGATGTTGGCGGGATTGCATTTGTACTGTTCAAGGGTCGGGAAATACGTGGTCGTATCCATGCTGTAACCTAAAATAATATTTCCCATGACCGGCCAGGATAAACGGCTGGTCTCCGTAAATCCGAGTGCCAGCGTATCATTTAGAACCGTACCGGCTTCCTCGGCCGCCGGCACCTCGGCCATGTTGATCTCCGCCGATTCTGCCGGATAAACGATTTCCTTATCCTCGGCCGGAACAGCCTCGGCGTCCTCGCCTCCCGTCTTCACGGCTTCGTCAGCATTGGAGCTTCCCGCCACATGGGTGGGCGTTTCCTCTTCGCTTCCAGCAATGACACCGTCCGGCTCCTGGATTTCCAGATACGGGCTTTCCTCCATGTACTGGCTGCCTCTGCGGATTTTAACCGCGCCTGCCGCGGCAACAATAGTCAGCAGGCCCAACACAAGCATCACAAGAACAAACTTATCCTTGAAAAGCTGGTTTACTTTCTCTCTCACGTTTTATCACCTCGGTAGTAGTTTTACCAAAGCGATGGTTCTTATACACGCCGCGCATGTTTTTTCTGCTGCCCTGCCGTTTTTTAAACAGGATTTTTGTCCTTATCTAAAATTTCCACATCCTGAAAATAATAATGGAGAAGTTCCTTATAATCATAGCCCTCCCGCTCCAGAGCATTTGCGCCGGCCTGGGAAAACCCGTATCCTGCCCCGATCCCCTTGCAGCTTACGCGGATTTTCCCGTCCAAGTCTTCAAAAGAAAAACAGGGGGACAAAAGCCCCAGAGCGTACTGGACTTCCTCGCCTGTATAAAGGTTCCCGCAGATCTGAAGGCTCGTCACGTAGCCGGATGAGTCCCGCTCCGCAATCTGGATTTCCTCCGGAAGCGCCTCCGCCTGCACCGCCCCGCCATCCGGGATTTCATTTAACCGCCTGGCAAGCTCCGCCGCCGTCCATGTGGTCTGGCTCAAAAAGCCGTCGGCTTCCAGATCGCCAGGACTCACGGCCGCCTTTAAATACGGGAATTCCTCACCGCCGCTTCTCGTCTGCCCCGCCGCTGCCCGGCAGAAAAACGGCGTGATCCACGTTCCGCCGTAAAACAGCGTTTCCCCTGCCGTCTCAGAAAGCGCCTCCCGGATAGCCTGGTAGTTTTTGGAAAACATGTCCTCACCCCAGAGCTTTTCCATCTGGGCACGGCTTAAACAGTCGATGTCCAGCGCCTCCTCCGGGATCGAAGACGCCCCGTCCAGTTCCCGGTAAACATGGGTACGCGCAAGAACGGCCTGGGCCTTTAAGGTTTCGCTCCCATAATCGGCTGGAATCTGTCCGGCCACGACGCCGATTAAAAACTCCTCGGCATCCACGTTTGTCACACGCCCGTTCCGCTCCACGGCCACAAAAGGCCCGTCCCCTTCCGCTTCTTCAAAATGCCAGCCATCGCTCTCCCTGCCGGAGACAGCTAGCGTCGTCACATACGGAATCAACACCATCAAAAGCAGCACGCAAAGAAATCTTCTCATAAAAAACGGCTCCATCCCACAGACTTTTTTATAAAGTCTATGAGACGAGCCGTTTCTTTAGAACCGGATCACCGGCCCATTATTTCATTTCCACCTTCACCTTTTCCAGATGCCAGATGTCTCTCACATACTCCTCGATGGTACGGTCGGAAGAGAACTTGCCGCTGCATGCGGTGTTTAAGATCGCCGTCTTTGCCCACCATGCCTCGTCGCGGTATGCCTTGTCGATCTTATCCTCGGCCTCGATGTAAGCGCGGAAATCCTTTAAGATAAAGTAGGTATCCGCCCTGTCGCTGTTATAAGTATTGAGCAGCGAATTGTAAATATCGCGGAACATCTCCGGATCCTGCGGCGCATAGTAGCCGTTGATGAGCTGCATCAGCACCCGGCGGATATCCTGGTCGGAGTTGAAGATTTCCATCGGATTGTAGCCGCCGTTCTTTTCAAGGTTAATAATCTCGTCGGAGGAGGTGCCGAAGATGAACATGTTCTCCTCTCCCACCTCTTCTGCCATCTCCACCGTAGCGCCGTCCATGGTGCCGATGGTGAGGGCGCCGTTTAACATGAACTTCATGTTTCCGGTACCGGAGGCCTCCTTGCTGGCCGTGGAAATCTGCTCGCTGACATCGGCAGCCGCGAAGATCAGCTCGGCGTTGGAAACGCTGTAATCCTCGATGAATACCACCTTAAGCTTTCCGTTAATGGAGCGGTCGTTGTTGATCACATCGGCCACGGAGTTGATGAGCTTGATGGTAAGCTTCGCCCTGGTGTAGGCCGGAGCCGCCTTGGCGCCGAAGATAAACGTCCTCGGGATGATGTCCATGTTCGGGTTATCCTTTAACTGGTTGTACAGGTACATCACATGAAGGATGTTCATGAGCTGACGCTTGTACTCATGGAGACGTTTTACCTGCACATCGAAGATGGAACGCGGATCCACGTCGATGCCGTTGTGCTCCTTGATATACTTGGCGAGGCGCAGCTTATTGTGGTACTTGATGTTCATGAACTCCTGCTGGCATCTTGCATCGTCTGCGTAGACGGCCAGCTTCTTAATATGGGACAGATCGCGGATCCACTCGTCGCCGATCTTATCCGTCACCCAGTCTGCAAGAAGCGGGTTTCCATGAAGGAGGAACCGTCTCTGGGTAATGCCGTTTGTCTTGTTGTTGAACTTCTGCGGCATCATCTCATAGAAGTCCCGAAGCTCCTGCTTCTCAAGGATTTCCGTGTGAAGCCTTGCAACGCCGTTTACAGAGAAGCTGCCCACGATGGCAAGGTGTGCCATCCGCACCTGTCCGTCGTAGATGATTGCCATCTTGCGGATCTTCTCGTTATTGCCGGGATACAGGCGCTTGATCTCTTCCACGAACCGGCGGTTGATCTCCTCCACGATCTGATAGATACGCGGAAGCAGACGGGAGAATAGCTCAATAGGCCATTTCTCCAGAGCCTCGGACATGATCGTGTGGTTCGTGTAAGCGCAGGTCTTCGTGGTGATCTCCCATGCCTCATCCCACTCCAAATGCTCTTCGTCCACCAAAATCCTCATGAGCTCGGCCACAGCCACGCTCGGATGGGTGTCATTCATCTGGAAGACTGCCTTCTCGTAGAATTTATGGATGTCGTCATGTTTTTCCTTATATTTTTTCACAGCCCGCTGAACGCTTGCGGAGATGAAGAAATACTGCTGCTTTAAGCGCAGCTCCTTGCCGGCATAGTGGTTGTCGTTGGGATAAAGCACCTCTACGATGGTCTTTGCCAGGTTCTCCTGCTCCACAGCCTTCTGGTAATCGCCCTTGTCGAAATCGTTTAAGGAGAAGGTGTTGACCGGCTGTGCGTCCCAGATCCGCAGGGAGTTGATGATGTTGTTGCCATAGCCCACAATCGGGATGTCATAGGGAACTGCCATGACGGACTGGTAGCCCTTCTGGACGAAATTGTTCCGGTGGCCGTCCCACTCGGTGTCCACGTAGCCGCCGAACTTGACCTCGGTGGCGTACTCGGCACGGCGGATCTCAAAGGGATAGCCATCCTTTAACCACTCATCCGGGATTTCCTTCTGGTAGCCGTCTTCAATTTTCTGGCGGAACAGGCCGTAGCGGTAGCGGATGCCGCAGCCGTAAGCCGGATAGCCAAGGGTCGCAAGGGAATCCAAAAAGCAGGCGGCAAGACGGCCGAGGCCGCCGTTTCCGAGGGCCGGGTCGCGCTCCTGGTCCTCAATGGCATTCAAGTCAAACCCAAGCTCGTCAAGCGCCTCTTTGATCTCCTTCTGGGCGCAGAGGTTGATGATGTTGTTCCCAAGGAACCGTCCCGTTAAAAACTCCATCGACATGTAGTAAACCACTTTTACGTCCTGCTTTTCGTATTCCTTGTGGCTGGCGATCCATTTGTCGATGATAATGTCCTTTACGGCCATGGCGACGGCATGGTACACCTGGGCCGGCGTTGCCTCGTCGATGGTCTTGCGGTACAGGCTCTTTACATTGTAAACAACCGTCTTCTTAAAGAGTTCTTTATTGATATTCTCCAAACCAGTTTCCTCCTAGTTTTTTATTTCTCTACTTTCACGACTCCCAGGGCGACATCCTCTCCGTTGATGTTCCACTCCTTCGTATAGCCGTCCGCCTCTCCGGTCACGATGGCGTCGGCCAGAACCTCGTCCTTCAGCCCGTCCTCATACTTTTTCATGATTTCTGCCAGCTTCTCATTTCCGCTTTCATAGACGCGGATATGATCCATGACTTCAAAGCCGGCTTCTTTTCTCATGGTCTGGATCTTGCTGATCAGCTCACGGTAGAAGCCCTCTTCCAAAAGCTCCGGCGTCATGTTGGTGTCAAGCACGACCGTAACCGTGTTGTCGCCCTCGGACACATAGCCCTCGGTCTGCGCCATGTCGATTAAGAGATCGTCCTTTGTAAGCTCAACCACCGTATCGCCGAAGGTGAATCTCAGCATGCCCTCTGCGTTCAACGTATCCATGGCCTGGTTTCCGTCAAGCTCCGAAAGTGCCTTTCTGATGTTTCCAAGCTGTTTTCCGTATTTCGGCCCCACAGTCTTAAGCTGCGGCTTAAAGGTGTAGGACGTGAATGCGCGGACATCGTCCGTAAACTCCACGGCCTTCACGTTCAGTTCGTCCTCGATGATCTCCTGGTAGAACTCCGGAAGCTCACGGGGCGCCTTTACGAACATACGGCTGATGGGCTGGCGGTTCTTAATGTTTGCCGTATTTCTCGCTGCACGGCCCATGACGACGATCTTTAAGACCTCGTCCATCTTTTCCTCCAGATCCCCGTCGATGAAGCTCTCGTTTACCTCCGGGAAATCGCAGAGATGGATGCTCTCGGGTGCCTCCTTGTCGATGCTTCTTACGAGATTCTGGTAGATTTCCTCGGTCATGAACGGAACCATCGGCGCCGCCGCCTTGGAGATCGTCACCAGCGCCGTGTAAAGCGTCATGTAGGCGTTCACCTTATCCTGCTCCATGCCCTTGGCCCAGAACCGCTCGCGGCTCCGTCTCACGTACCAGTTGCTCATGTCATCGACAAAATCCTGAAGGGCTCTCGCTGCCTCCGGGATCCTGTAATTTGCCAGGTCGTCGTCCACCTCTTTCACCGTGGAATTTAACTTGGAAAGCAGCCATTTGTCCATGACCGTGAGTTTTTCGTAATCCAGCGTATATTTTGTCGCGTCAAATTCATCAATATTCGCGTACAGCACAAAGAATGCATACGTGTTCCAGAGGGTTCCCATGAACTTCCTCTGTCCCTCCATGACGGCCTTTCCGTGGAAACGGTTGGGGAGCCACGGCGCGCTGTTGATGTAGAAATACCAGCGGATCGCATCGGCGCCGTATTTCTCCAGGGCGTCAAAGGGGTCGACGGCATTGCCCTTGGACTTGCTCATCTTCTGGCCGTTCTCATCCTGGACATGGCCGAGGACGATGACATTCTCATAGGGCGGCTTGTTAAAGAGAAGCGTCGACTCCGCAAGCAGGGAGTAGAACCAGCCTCTCGTCTGATCCACGGCCTCGGAGATAAACTGGGCCGGGAACTGGGCCTCGAAAAGCTCTTTATTCTCAAACGGATAGTGGTGCTGTGCAAAGGGCATGGCTCCGGAGTCGAACCAGCAGTCGATGACCTCCGGTACCCGGTGCATTTCCTTACCGCATTCGGGGCAGGTAATCACCACATCGTCGATAAACGGCCGGTGAAGCTCCACCTCGCCGGTATCGCCGTCCATTTCCTTCTTATATTTCTGAACCACATCCCCATAGTTGGGGCTCATCTTCTTTAATTCTTCCCGGCTTCCGATACAGTGCATATGGCCGCACTCACACTGCCATACGGGAAGCGGCGTTCCCCAGTAACGGTTTCTGGAGATGCCCCAGTCCTGGACGTTCTCCAGCCAGTCGCCGAAGCGGCCCTTTCCGATGGATTCCGGGATCCAGTTGATCTGATTGTTGTTTTTAATCAGGTCGTCCTTTACGGCCGTCATCTTGATGAACCAGGACTCTCTCGCATAGTAGATGAGCGGCGTCCCGCAGCGCCAGCAATGGGGATAGCTGTGCTCAAATACCGGCGCCTCGAATAACAGGCCTTTTTCCTCCAGATCCTTTAAAACCATCGGGTCTGCCTTCTTGCAGAACACACCGGAGTAAGGAGTCTCGGCCGTCATCTCGCCTTTTCCGTCCACAAGCTGTACGAACGGCAGGTCATAGCGGCGTCCCACCTGGGCATCGTCTTCACCGAAGGCCGGTGCAATATGGACAACGCCGGTACCGTCGGTCAGCGTGACATAGTCGGCGCATGTCACATAGAAGGCCTTCTTGTTCTGCTTCTCGCATGTCTTAACGGCACAGTCAAGAAGCGGCTCATATTCCTTATATTCCAGGTCTTTTCCCGTATAAGTCTCTAAAATCTCGTAGGCCGGCGTCCCGTTTTCCTTATCGGCAAGCTTGCCAAGCACCGTATCAAGAAGCGCCTCTGCCATGTAGTAGGTATAGCCGTCTGCCGCCTTCACCTTCACGTACGTCTCCTTCGGGTTCACGCAGAGGGCCACATTGCTGGGAAGCGTCCACGGCGTCGTTGTCCATGCAAGGAACCAGGCGTCCTCGCCCTTTACCTTAAAGCGGGCGATGGCGGAGCGCTCCTTCACGTCCTTATAGCCCTGGGCCACCTCGTGGCTGGAAAGCGGCGTCCCGCAGCGCGGGCAGTAGGGCACAATCTTAAAGCCCTTGTAGAGCAGGCCCTTGTTCCAGATTTCCTTTAATGCCCACCATTCGGACTCGATATAGTCGTCATGGTAGGTGACATAGGGGTGATCCATGTCGGCCCAGAAGCCGACTGTGTTGGAAAAGTCTTCCCACATGCCTTTATATTTCCAGACGCTCTTTTTGCAGTGCTCGATGAAGGGCTCTAAGCCGTATTCCTCGATCTGCTCCTTGCCGTCTAAGCCGAGCATCTTCTCCACCTCAAGCTCCACAGGAAGGCCATGGGTGTCCCATCCGGCCTTTCTCGGCACCATGTATCCCTTCATGGTCCGGTATCTCGGGATCATATCCTTGATGACGCGGGTCAGCACGTGGCCGATGTGGGGCTTTCCGTTGGCCGTCGGCGGGCCGTCATAGAACACATATGGTTTCCCCTTTCTCCGGCTGTCGATACTCTTCTCGAAGATTTTATTCTCTCTCCAGAATTTCTCCACCTGCTTTTCCCTGTCCACAAAGTTCAAATCCGCAGACACTTTCTCGTACATGACACAAATTCCTCCAATCTTGTCTCGTCTGCTGCTTTCTCTTCACAGCAGCTTTCAATTTTTGTGTGCCGCAGTAACAAGAGCCCGTCCGGCAGGGGATTCCTGCCCGCGGGGTGTTTTTGTTTCACAGGAACAAAATTTTCCATGAAATGAAAAAACGCCCTGTTCTTGCGAACAGGACGAATGTACACTCGTTATACCACCTATTACTGCATACTGACATATGAGTTCCCGATAACGTGGGAAATCCGGGCAAGCCTACTAAAGCCTTCAGCCGCCAGCTCGGGAGTGATGTTCCGCCTGCATCCGGCACCGGGCTTCCATCGTCCCCGGCTCGCTTTGGCCTTTCCTGCAAACCTACTGTCTCCGTCGTTGCTTTTTATATAGACTATCTCCATAATTATAATGAAGTCAGGTTGAAAAGTCAAGAATTCTCTTGGGAAAATGCGAAAAAAAGGGCTTGTCAGCTCCAGTCCTCTCTTAACAGGGCATACATCTTCATATCCAGAACCTTCCCGTTTTTCACGGCATTGCTTCTTAATGTCCCCTCCAGCCGGAAGCCGGCTTTTTCAAGCACACGGCAGGACGCCGTATTGCAGGCAAAGGGCTCTGCAAAAATCCGCAGGATATCGGTGTTTTCAAAGACATGGCGGCAGAGCTGCCTGACGGCGCTGGCGCCGTATCCCTTTCCCCAGTACGGCTCTCCCAGGTAATACCCCAGTTCCGCCGTCTGCGAATGGATGTTCTGGCAGCGCTCCGCCGATATGCTGCCGATAAGGGCGCCTCCGGCCGTGACGGCGAAGGCAAAGACCCTGTCTTTATCGGCGGCCAGCATGGCCGAGAGAAATTCTTCCGCATCCTTCCCCTGATAGGGATACGGAATCCCGTCCCGCAGATTGTCCAGAATTTTTTTGTTGTTTAAGAGGGCAGCCAGCGCCTCCTTATCTTCCATACGCCATTCCCTGAGCTCACATTCCATAAAAGCTCCTTTCCCATCACCGTGCAAACACGTTTTTGTCCAGCCATTTACAGATATAGTGGGCGATCAGGTTTCCTGCCAACAGGGCGAAAAACAATTTTACATATTTCATGATGATCTCTCCTCTCTCTGTCCAGTATATCGGATTTTCGGAAAGGATTCAAGGCCGCCCGCGCTGTTTTTTTCGCCGATTTTCCGCCATATTCCCGCCTTCCGCCCGTCCCGTCTGCCTTTGTTAATATTTTAACTTTCAATTTGCCTTTTCCTTCTATTATTGCTATAATAACCGAAATACAAAAGACTCCGGCGGGCCAGGCAGAATCTCGAGCCGGCTTTCTTTATGCCCGGCCGGATTCCCAACGAAGCGAGGAGAATGAATATGGACAACCGCAACCTGACGCTTTTGACAGACCTCTATGAGCTGACAATGATGCAGGGCTATTTTTATGAAAAGGATGCCAATGAGACCGTCATCTTCGACGCCTTTTACCGTGCCAACCCGGACGGGAACGGCTACGCCATCGCCGCCGGCTTAGAGCAGGTCATCGACTACATCGAAAATCTCCATTTCGATCAGGAGGACATCGACTATCTCCGCTCCACCGGCCTCTTTAAAGAGGATTTCCTGGAGTATCTGCATACCTTCCGTTTCACCGGCGACATTTACGCGGTTCCGGAGGGCACCGTCGTCTTCCCGAGAGAGCCTCTCGTCAAAGTCATTGCCCCGATCATGCAGGCACAGCTCATTGAGACGGCCCTCTTAAACATCATCAACCACCAGAGCCTGATTGCCACCAAGACAGCCCGGATCGTTCATGCTGCCCACGGCGACGGCGTCATGGAATTCGGACTGCGCCGCGCCCAGGGCCCGGATGCCGGGATTTACGGCGCCCGCGCCGCCATGATCGCCGGCTGCATCGGAACCTCCAATGTCCTCTGCGGCCAGATGTTTGACGTGCCGGTAAAGGGCACCCACGCCCACAGCTGGATCATGAGCTTTCCCGACGAGCTGACGGCCTTCCGCACCTATGCGAAGCTGTACCCGAGCGCCTGCATCCTTCTGGTGGACACCTATGACACGTTAAAATCGGGAATCCCCAACGCCATCCAGGTATTTAAGGAAATGCGCGAAGCCGGAATCCCGCTGACCTTCTACGGGATCCGCTTAGACAGCGGCGACCTGGCCTACCTCTCCAAGGAAGCGAAAAAAATGCTGGATGCGGCCGGCTTTTCCGACGCCGTCATCTCCGCCTCCAACGACCTGGACGAGCACCTGATTTCCAGCTTAAAGCATCAGGGCGCAACCATCAACTCCTGGGGCGTCGGCACAAACCTGATTACCTCCAAGGACACGCCTTCCTTCGGAGGCGTCTATAAGCTGGCCGCCATCAAGGACAGGAAAACCGGAAAATTCATCCCGAAAATCAAGCTGTCCGAGAATACGGAAAAAATCACGAACCCAGGCAACAAGACCATCTACCGGATTTACAGTGCAGAGAGCCATAAGCTGATTGCCGATCTGATCTGCCTTGTGGGCGAAAAATTTGATACGGCAAACTCTCTCCTGCTCTTCGACCCCATTGAGACGTGGAAGAAGACGCTTCTCGCGCCGGGCACCTATACGCTGAGAGAGCTTCTCGTCCCGGTGTTCCAGGACGGCCTCTGCGTCTACCGCTCCCCGAAGGTCATGGACATCCGGGAATACTGCCGGAAGGAACAGGAGACCCTCTGGGAGGAGACAAAACGTCTCGTCAATCCCCATGAAGTCCATGTGGATCTTTCCCATGAGCTGTGGCACATGAAAGCACAGCTTCTGGACGCCTATCATTTTGATTAAGAGGAGGAATGCATCATGAGTGCGACAGATATTGCAAAATCCATCGACGTTGATCTGGAACTGATTAAAAAACAGGCAAAGGACGTGACCGAGGAACTGATTCAGGTTTCCGGCATAAAGCCGGGCGAAATCCTCGTCGTCGGCTGTTCCTCCAGCGAAATCGCCGCCCATAAAATCGGCTGCTATTCCAGCAAGGAAGTGGGCGAAGCCGTTTTTGACGCCATTTACGGTGCGGCCAGGGCCCACGGCGTCCTGCTGGCAGCCCAGTGCTGCGAACACTTAAACCGGGCTTTGATTGTCGAAGAGGAGACGGCTGTAACATACGGCCTTGAAATGGTAAACGTGGTTCCTCAGCTTAAGGCCGGCGGCTCCTTTTCCACCGCCGCCTGGAACGCATTTGAAAAGCCGTGTGCCGTGGAATCCATAAAAGCCCACGCCGGCATTGACATCGGCGACACACTGATCGGCATGCATTTAAAGCATGTGGCTGTGCCGGTCCGCACGTCCGTGAAGGAGATCGGCTCCGCCCATGTGGTATGCGCAAGGACACGTCTTAAATACATCGGCGGCGAGCGGGCTGCCTACCAGCACGCATAAAGGAGGCACAGGATGAAAGGCAAGCCAGCAAACAGCATTCTCCGGTATCTGATTACTGTTTTGGCATCTGCCGCGCTGATCATGGCCTTCAATATCTTCCTGGACGGGATGTACCTGATCGGTGCCCCGGATGCCGGGGATGTGGAAAAAGTTACCGTTTCCTACCCGGAGGTCTCCGACGCGCCGAAGGAATTCTCCGATGAGGAAAACATTAAGCTGGCCGTACAGCTCACCGGCTTCCTGCGGTACTCGCTTTTTGAGAAAGCCCCGGAGGGTGACGCGCCCTTAATGACTGTCACCTACTTTTTAAAGGACGGCACAGCCGTCGAGATTTCCGCCAGCCGGGACACCGTATGGTGGAAAGGAAAAGCCCGCGCCATAAAAGAGAATGAACTGCTTCCCGTCAAGTAGACAATCAAAAAAATATAATTTTTTTCTGCCA
>OLPX01000648.1_pt1 | contig 30260 bp, 16 predicted proteins | sample 1672491 | NCBI WGS metagenome assembly OLPX01 (sample SAMEA3136692, study PRJEB25190) | human gut metagenome | biome: human gut; feature: human-associated habitat; material: faeces | place: Austria | collected 2013 | reverse complement strand
TGTTCAATATCGTTCAGGATAAAACGATGTATAAACTCTTTTGCATTAGCAAAACCACCGTCCAGGTAAATCGCGCCGATCAGGGCTTCCATGGCGTCGCTGACAACGGAGTTGCGGCTGCGCCCTCCGGTCGCTTCCTCGCCCTTGCCCAGCAGCAGGTATTCCCCCAGGCTGATGTCGCCGGCGCAGTAGGCCAGGGTCGGTTCGCATACGATGCTGGCGCGGATCTTGGTCAGATCCCCCTCGGGCAGGTCCTCGTATTTGTGGTATAAAAAGTCGCTGGTCACAATCTCCAGCACTGCATCTCCCAGAAATTCCAGACGTTCGTTGCAGCGGCTGTGGTTCCAGCGATGCTCATTGGCGTAGGAGCTGTGGGTCAGCGCCTGGACAAATAATCCGTGCTCCTTAAACTGGTAGCAGATGGTCCGCTCCAGTTCCTGCAGATTTCGATTCATGGTATTCACTCTCACTTTCTGACTAACGCACAAAGGAGCTGCGTCTGACAGCCCCTTCTAGCTTGAATGTAATGGGCATAGCCTCCCATCAGTTTAACGCGTTCTTGATCTGCTCGATGGCATCCCCCACGGTCACGATCTGCTCGGCGGCCTCGTTGGGGATCTCGATGTCGAACTCTTCCTCGATTCCCATGATAATCTGGAAAATGTCCAGGGAATCAGCGCCTAAATCATCCACAAAGGTGGACTGCATGGTTACTTCCTCCGGCTCAATGTTCAGTACCTCCGCAATGATTGCCTGCAACTTTTCAAATTCCATCGTTTTTTTACACTCCTCTTTTTGATTTCTTGCTTTGATTGTGATTGCTTCTATTTTCGCGAAAGAGGCGAGCCAAACGCCATGCTCCCATGGACATCCGGCGGCTGCCCGCAGGGGCAAACTCCCCGCCGCTTGCTGCGTTTAAGATTCATGCTCCGCTTTTACTGCGGTATATCCTTCTGTGCGCCAAGGCTCTCGCGGATCTTCTCATTGATGGCCTGCTCCTTGAATGTCATGCACTGAATGATCGAATTGCGCACCTCCGTGCGTTTGGCGTTGCCGTGGGTCTTCACCACCAGTCCGTTTAGGCCCAAAAGCGGCGCCCCGCCGTACTTGCTTGCGTCAAAGGACTTCAGGGTTTCCTTGATGGCCGGCTTGACTAAAAGCGCCCCGATCTTGCTGCGCAGGTTCATCATCATGCCGCCCTTCACCTTCTTGATCAGCGTGTCGCCCAGACCCTCGTACAGTTTGAGGATCACGTTGCCCACAAATGCCTCGCTGACGATCACGTCCGCTCCGCCGTGGGGAATCTCCCGGGCCTCGATGCTTCCGATAAAATTGATCTCCGGACACTCCTTTAAAAGCGGAAAAGTCTCCTTCACCAGGGCGTTGCCCTTCTCCTCCTCAGCGCCGATATTGACAATGGCCACCGTGGGGGTTTTGATGCCCAGCACGTGCTCCATGTAGATGGACCCCATCTGCGCAAACTGGACGAGATGGGACGAGCGTGCGTCCACATTGGCCCCGCAGTCGATCAGCAGGGACACTCCGCGCTCCGTGGGGATCAGAGGCGCTAACGGGGGGCGTTCCACTCCCTTGATCCGGCCCACGATCACCTGGCCGCCCACCAGGATCGCACCTGAGCTTCCGGCGGAGACAAAGGCGTCGGCCTCCTTTTTCTTGACCATATTCATTCCAATTACAATAGAGGAATCTTTTTTCCGGCGGATCGCGTTCACCGGGGGCTCCTCGGTGGCGATCACTTCGGTGGCGTTCACCACCTGGATCTGCTCCTGATTGTAGGTGTATTTGGCTAATTCGGCCTTCACCAATTCCTCACGCCCGATCAATGCGACCTGGATTCCGGATTTCTCCCTGACTGCCTCCACGGCTCCTGCGACAATTTCACCGGGAGCGTTGTCGCCGCCCATGGCATCCACTGCTACCTTAATCATAGCGTTCTCCTTCCGGACCGGGATTTCCCCCGCGTCCAAAATATAATATACTAGATATCAATCTATAAATCAATAGTTTTTGTATATCTTTCCAGCGGCCTTAAAATGTGCTCTCCGGACGGGGAAAACAGGGCCAAAACAGTTGAAGCTCCGCCTGCGCCGTGGTAAACTGGAAAGCAGCCGGTACATCGGAATTCAACCATGAAAGGAATGGCGGATTATATGGAAATGGAACAACTCTCCCTTTTTGACGACCGAACCACCACTGCTCCCCTGGCCAGCCGTCTGCGCCCGGAAACCCTGGACGAGTTCGTGGGCCAGAACCAACTTTTGGGGGAGGGAAAGATCCTGCGTCAGATCATCGATCAGGACAACATCCCCTCCATGATTTTCTGGGGTCCTCCCGGGGTGGGGAAAACCACCCTTGCCAGCATTATCGCCAAACGGACCCACGCGGAATTTATCAATTTCAGCGCCGTCACCAGCGGAATCAAGGAAATCAAGGAGGTGATGGCCCGGGCCGAGCAGGGGCGCCGCATGGGCAAGCGGACCGTGGTATTCGTGGACGAGATCCACCGCTTCAACAAAGCCCAGCAGGATGCCTTTCTCCCCTATGTTGAGAAGGGAAGCATTATCCTCATCGGCGCCACCACGGAGAATCCCTCCTTTGAGATCAACGCCGCTCTTCTCTCCCGCTGCCGCGTCTTTGTGCTCCAGGGCCTTGGGGAGGAGGATCTGACCAGGCTTCTGAAAAACGCCCTCCAAAGTCCCAGGGGCTTCGGCTACCTGAACGTCGATATCTCCGACGCCATGCTGGGGGCCATCGCCAGGTTCTCCGGCGGGGATGCCCGAACGGCCCTGAACATTCTGGAGATGGCGGTGTCCAACGGCGAGATCAGCGCGGAAAAGACCACCGTGACGCCGGAGATTCTGGAGCAGTGCATGAGCCGCAAATCCCTGCTCTACGACAAGAACGGCGAGGAGCACTACAATCTGATCTCCGCCCTGCACAAATCCATGCGCAACAGCGACCCGGATGCGGCGGTCTACTGGCTGTCCCGGATGCTGGAGGCAGGAGAGGATCCGCTCTACATCGCCAGGCGGCTGATCCGCTTTGCCAGCGAGGACGTGGGCCTGGCGGACAACAGCGCCCTGTCTCTGGCCGTCTCCGCCTATCAGGCCTGCCATTTTCTGGGAATGCCCGAGTGCAATCTGAATCTGGCCCAGACGGTGATCTATCTGTCCCTGGCGCCGCGGTCCAACTCCGTCTACATGGCTTACGAGCACGCCAAGACCGATGCCTTAAACATGCTGTCCGAGCCGGTGCCCCTGGTGATCCGCAACGCTCCCACTGGGCTGATGAAACAGCTGCGCTACGGCGAGGGCTATGTGTACGCCCACGACACCGAGGAAAAGATCGCGCACATGGAATGCCTGCCGGAGTCCCTGAAGGGGAAGCGATATTATCTGCCCACGGAGAACGGCGCCGAGGCTGCGGCAAAGGAGCGCCTGGAAGAAGTATTTCGCTTTAAAAACAGCGGGGAACGGTAATTCTTTCCTATGATATAGAACATTTGCGGCGTGGAGGCTTTTACGATTTGCCCCGGGCGGGTCCGTTATGATGTTGCCAGCAGTTCTTCCAGCACCTCAAAAAGCTGCTGTACATTCACCGGTTTGGGAATAAAGCCGTTCATCCCGGCGGACATGGCCGCTTCCTCGTCCTCCTTGAAGGAGTTGGCCGTCATAGCCACAATGGGGATTCCGGCCGCATCCGGCCGCTTTAGGGCCCTGATCGCCCGGGTGGCGGCCAGCCCGTCCATCACCGGCATCCGGATGTCCATGAGAATCATCTGGTACCGGCCCGGGGGATTCCTTTGAAAGAGTTCTAATGCCTCGCTGCCGTCCTTCGCCCGCTCGGTTACCGCTCCCTGGAGCGCCAGCAGCTCCTGGGCGATCTCGGCGTTTAAGTCGTTGTCCTCCGTCACCAGAATCCGCATACCCTTCAGGCTGCCGGTGGCGGACAGGATTTCCCGGTCCTTATGGGCAGGCGCTTCGCCGGCCGGTTTAAAGCGCAGACGGAAGGAGAATACCGCTCCCTTGCCGGTGTCGCTCTCAAGCGTGAGCTCGCCGCCCATGGACCGCACCAGATTGCGGCTGATGGGAAGTCCAAGCCCGGTTCCGAGGCTTTTGAGTTCGTTTCCGCCCAGCTGTTCAAAGGGGCGGAAAATCCGCTCCTGATCCTCATGGGATATGCCCACACCCGTGTCCCGGACGGAAAAATCGTACACCGCCTCCTGCCCTTCCATCCCGCTGGCCTGCACGCTCAGCTGCAGGAGACCGCCCGTGGGCGTAAACTTCACAGAGTTCCCCAGCAGGTTTAAGAGCACCTGGCGCAGGCGGATCGGATCTCCGGTCAGCCAGTCGCAGTCGATATTGCGAACGCACTCCAGCGCCAGCCCTCTCTGCTGCGCCTGTCCGCTGATGATGCTCTCCACCTCCTCCAGTATTTCACGTAGGGAGAACGCCTCCTCGTTGATGGAGAGATTTCCGCTCTCAATCCGGGACATATCCAGAATATCGTTGATCAGTGAGAGCAGGTAGCGGGATGAGGACCGGATCTTTTCCAGTTTATCCCGGGTTTCCGGTGAGAGACCGCTCTCCATGGAAACCAGCTCCGTCATCCCTACGATGGCGTTCATGGGCGTGCGGATCTCGTGGCTCATCTTGGAGAGAAAATCGCTCTTGGCCGTACTCCTGGCCTCGGCCTTCTCCAGCTCCGCCTGCATGATGGCGCTGCGCATCCGGCCACGGGCGGTCAGAAGAACCATGGCCATCACCAGAATCAGGATTACACCGATAACCGTCACAAACGCCATTGGATTGGCGTAAATCATATCCACGGTGGTCATGGCGTAGGCCCTGGACACCAGGCTGCGGCTGAGCATGCTGTCCATGTCCTCGGACGACAGATTCCGAATCGCCTTGTTTAACGTGGTGAGAAGCCGGATATCGGCCGGGCGGTCCAGGGCAAACTTGATTTCCGTGCTCATATCCCACAGGGACACCTGGGTAACGTTGGCATAGCGGTGGCGCTGCAGCTCCTGGTTAGCCGGGGCCATGATACCGTAAAAGAAATCCGCCTCCCCGCGGTCCACGGCCTTTAAGGCTTCCGGCACCGTGGTATAGTAGCGCACCTCCCTGCACTCCACGTCCGCGGGAACATGGCGTCCCTTAAGGGCCGCTGCCACCAGGCTGCTGTCCGGGAAATTGGCCGATTTGTTCTTGAAAATCCCGCTGTTTAAGCGGATATAAGCGCGGGTGGTCACCAGACCGGAGGAGTAGGCATCCTCGTCTGAATCCGGATAAAAACCCAGTATATCCGCCGTCCCCTCCTGTACCATGCGGATCGCTTCCTCATAGGAGGCCGCGGGGACCAGCTGGAAATCCAGGCCGGTGTAACCGGACAGGCGTTGGGACAAGTCCACCAGCAGTCCCTCGGCGGGGCCGTCCGCTGGGGCCATATAGAACGGATAGCACTCAAACGCAGCCACCCGGAGGGTCTGCTTATCGCGTATATAGGCCAGCTCCTGCTCATCCAGCTGCGGATTCTGGAGCTGGACATTGAGGGAGTGGCTGAGCATATGCTGCCGGGCGAAATCCGGTTCCGACTCCATGATATTGCCCAGGGCCATGTTAAGGCGCTCCAGAATCTCCGTGTTTCCCGGCACGGTGACCAGATAATAGGGCTGCGCATCAAAGGTGGCGACCACGCGGTAGCGGCTGTCGTTTTCCACGCTGTTGCCGAGCAGCAGATCCACGTCGCCGTTTTCCAGGTAATCGTACATTTCATTGCTTGCGGCAAACTCCTCGTTGCCGTACTGTTTGATGGTACAGTTCAGGCCGTTTATGGACAGAAATTCCTCAAGACGCCGGATTTTTTCCGCAGCCTTCCCGTAGGCGCCGATGGTCATGCCGTTAAGGCTTTTCAGATCGTAGCTTTTGAAGCGGTCATCGCTGCTGCGGCACTGCAGGATCGCGAAGCTGTTGCCCATGCTGTAATCGGGATAGGCAAAATACCGTTCAAACTCAGGGGAATAGAAAGCTCCGCCCATCAGGTCGAAACGTCCCTCCAAAAACTCGTCCACCAACTGATCCGAATCCACTGGTATGTATTCGTATTCCCAGTTGGTGTATTTTGCAATCTCATTCAGATAATCCATCAACAGCCCGGTATGGCGTCCGTAACGGTCCACCTCGCTGATTCCCGGTATTTCCGGAAACGCCACGCGGATCAGACGTCCCTCCCCGTTGTCGGATGCTGGAATCTCCTCCCCCGCCGCGGTAAGGCCGGGGACAGCCAGAGACATTATAAATAAAACGGCCAGAACTGCGGCCGCGAAACGATGCGCCATCGCATGGAGCCAGGTCTTCATATTTGATCTCCTTAGTAATACCGCCGCTGCGGTTTGTGACAAAGAATGCGCACCGGAAACCGTATCGACATCCGGTGCGCTGTTAAGGTTATATTAACGCAAATGGTGGAAATTGACAAGGAATTTTATGATTCTGCCAAATTACCGCCGTTTTTCCGCCCTGCTCCCTGAAACGCTCTGTGGCAGGGGGATTTTCCGCTTCTGCTGTAAATCCATTGGTCAATTACGAAAACATGTGGTAGAATGGACTATATTATATACGGCATGGACCGGGAATAAACGGAATGTTCCGCAGGCGGATCGAACGGTCCGCTTGACGGCGTTTGTTCCTCCATGGGAAAAGACGGTTGATATGAGCAAAATTTGGGAAGCGTTTGAAAATCTCCAGGAAATTGTTTATGTGGTAGATGCCAAAAAATATGATCTGGTTTATATGAACCAGCTTGCCAGAAGCACGTTTAACTGTCCGAGGACCGAGGATTACCGCGGGCGGAAATGCTATGAGCTTCTGCAGGGACTGCCTAAGCCCTGCGGATTTTGCAGCGATGCGCGCGGAAAGGGCATCTATACTCTGAAGGAAAAATTGATCGAGCAGGATGGCCGGACCTACCGACTTGGGATGGCGGTGGATATCGCAGGCCAGGAAGAAGCAGAACGTACCCTTTACACCCTTTTGGAAAATGAGGCCATAGTCAACGAGTGCCTGCGGCGCACGCTGGCGGATGAAGATTCCGGGGAGGCATTAGAACAGCTGATCTCCTATCTGGGGGCCAGGCTGGAATGTGACCGGGCTTACATTTTTGAAGAGCTCAGGGCCGGACGCATCTGCAACACATACGAGTGGTGTGCTCCGTCTGTCTCTCCGGAGAAGGCCAGCTTCCAGTATGCCACCTGGAATACCGTGGAACCGTGGCTGTCCGTTTTTGAGCGGGACCAGTGCGTTGTGGTGGAGGATGTGGAGGGATTAAAGGACATCAATCCCCAGGAATACAACTGGCTCAAAGCCCAGAACACGAAAACCGCGGTCGTCTGCCCGCTGTTTGACGGCGGAAAGCTGATGGGGTTCTGCGGGGTGGACAACCCGCCCAGGGAGCGGGTCCGGCATATCTCCGCCATGCTCCAGGTCATCCGGCATTTCATTGTCATCCTCATGAAGCGGCGGGATAAGGTACGCCGTCTGCGGCATATGAGCTTTCACGACCCGCTCACCGGCGTGCTGAACCGCTATGCCATGGAGGAAATGATCGCAAGCCAGACCGTGCCCCGCCCTCTCGGGGTGGTCTACTGCGATATCTCCGGCCTGAAAACAATCAACGACAGCCAGGGGCATGCCCAGGGCGATCAGATGATCTTAAGCGCCAGCCAGCTTTTGGCGGAGCACTTTCCCGCCGGACTGGTCTACCGCATTGGCGGAGACGAATTTCTGGCAGTTTGCTTTGACGGCAGCCGGGAGAGTTTCCAGGAGCAGGTGGACCGGCTTCTGGAACAGCTGCAAAAAAACAACGCCCATCTGGCGGTGGGCGCCGTCTGGTCTGAGGAAGGGAGTACCAGAATCAAAGAGCTGGCCCGGCAGGCGGAGAACGAGATGTACCGCAACAAGCAGCAATACTATCTCAGCCGGCAGCAGCCGCAGAATGCGCCCTGTCCCGGTTCGGGCTGCGCCAGAACAAAGCAGCCGGACCGGGACCCCGAGACACCCTTCCAGGCATTCATCCACAACAATTATTACGACGCCGAGGCGTTTTTCCAGTCGGTGGCCATCCCCGAGGCGCCCTATTACCTGTATTTCGGCGATCTTCAGAACAACCTGTACTATATCTCCGACAATATGCGGGACGATTTCGGTTTCCCCAGCAATGTGGTCTACGATCTCATTGAAAAATGGGGGGCCATGATCGGGGATCCCCAGGACCGGATTCTGTACCAGCAGGATCTGCGCCAGATGCTGGAGCACAAGAAGGACATTCACAGCCTGCGCTACCGCGTCACGGACAGGCGGGGGTACTCCGTCTGGGTTCACTGCCGCGGCATCATCCGGTGGTCGGAGGACCGGACCACTCCCCTGTTCTTTTCCGGCTGCGTGTCGCGGCTGGAGAGCAACTTTGCTATGGATGCCACCACCGGATTTCTGCGGGAACGGGCGGCGTTAAACGAGCTGGTGACCCTGAGCGCCAGGAACAGCCCCGCTCTGGTGATCAGCTTTGGCCTGAATCATTTCACCTACATCAATGAATCCAAGGGACGGACGGAGGGCGACCGGATCCTGCGGGATATCGCCAATACGCTGGAGGAAGAGCTTGGCACCATGTTCACCTTCTACCGTCTGGACGGCATCCGTTTTATGGCGATCTCCAGGCGCACAAACGGCTGGGATCCCGGCGAGGCGGTGGCCGGCATCCGCAGAATCATCAACCTGGTTTATTCCAGGGAGCGGATTACCGCCAAACGGACCGCCTCCTTCGGCGTGCAGTCCTTTCCGCAAGGCGGCCGCCTGCCCCAGGAGATTTTGGAAAATGCCATCACATTGATCAACGTGGCGAAGCTCAACCTGGATCTGGAGTACAGCGAGTTTTCCTCGGACCTGATCGCCAGGCAGCGGGAGCGCTCCAACATGGCGCTGGTCCTCAGCGAAAGCGTGGAAAAGGGCTGCGAGGGCTTCCGCGTGGTGGTGCAGCCCATCGTCTCCCGGGACAGCGGCGAGATCATCGGCGGTGAAACGCTGCTGCGCTGGAGGTATATGGATCAGGACGTCTCTCCCGCCGTGTTCATCCCCCTGTTGGAGGAGACCCAGATGATCAAGGTCGTGGGAAAATGGGTCTTTGAGCAGGCGGTGCGAATTTGCAGCCGCGTGATCCCCTGCCAGCCGGATTTCCTGCTGTCCTTTAACGTCAGTTACCTGCAGGTTCTGGACGACACCTTCCTGCCCTTTATGCAGCAGACGCTAAAAGAAAGCGGGCTTCCGGGACGCCACCTGATGCTGGAGCTGACGGAAACCCACTTCGACGAGATGCCAAAACGCCTTCACGAATTTGTGAACCAATGCCACGAGATGGGCATCAAATTCGCCCTGGACGATTTCGGAAACGGCTTCTCCTCCCTGCAGATGCTGTTTAAATATCCGGTCAACGTGATCAAACTGGACCGGACGCTGATGAACCAGATCACCCACTCACCGGAAAATCTGGACTTCATCATGAGCATCGTCTACGCCTGCCACCGCTCCGGCAAGCGGGTGTGCGTGGAGGGAGTGGAGACGGAGGACGAGCTGGCCGCGGTGCGGCAGACCGACTGCGATATGATTCAGGGTTTTTATTTCTACCGCCCCATCGAGGCCGGGGAGTTCTACCGCTGCATCGGGGCGGACCGGCCGGTCTGACCGAACCAAAGGGAGGCGCGAAAACGCGCTTCTCAGCGGATGGTCTGAGCGTTCACCATCAGATCCTGAATTTGTTCCGCCTGGATCACCGCGTCCAGATTCACATCCTCGTGGCAGTTGATCCAGAGCTGTTCCAGGTTGGGTAGCGCTGCAAATACCGAGAGGTCACGGATTTCCGGCAGAATGATCATGACGCTCTTAAGCTGCGTCAAATTCTGAAAGACGCTGATGTCCGTCACGTTTGGATAAGCGCCTCCCCACATCATGAGCGTTTTTAAGCGCTCCAGGGGGCGCAGGAATTCCAGATCCTTGAGTTCGGGGCTTACCATCAAAGACAGGCTTTCCAGTCCGGTCATGGAGGCGATGGGTCTCACGTCCTCCAGCTCCGTCAGCTCCACATCCAGAGCCCTGAGATTTTGGAATTCCAGGAGATCTTCAATGGACCGGACCGTAATCCCCTCTCTGGGAAGCTCCACCGTCCGGTCGTTGGTGCGCACGCGGTAAAAGTCGCCCAGCCAGCCGATCACGGCAAATTCCTCGATGCGGTCCAGATCGCTGGACATCACCGTTCCCTCCGGCTTGTCGATCACCGCCCGGACCAGAATTTCCATCCCGGCGTCGATCCAGCGGATCTCATAGTCCGTCAGCCTCCGCTCCTCTGAGGGCGGCGGAGGGGACTCGATGTCCATGTAATAGGCCGATACGGCGAAGGGATTGTGCAGGTATTTCCACGGCCAGTTCTCTCCGCCCAGCATCACCTCCGGGCGCGCCGTGGTGATGTGGCGCGGGCCGCCCAGATCCGTAAAGGAGTCCGCCGTGTTCACCGCCACCCTGCGGGACCGCGCCTGGGAATCGGGATCGATGCTGATCAGTTCCAGGGTGTAGGCGTCACAGAACCGGTAGCACACCGTCACATAGAAGGTAGTGTCTCCACGGCGGTAGGTGTATTCCATTCCGTAGATGGACCCGCCGGCCCTGGAGTTCTCGGTAAAGGGCGTAAAGGCGGCCAGTTCCTCCCCAAGATTCTCTTCCGCCAGCTGTCTTAACAGGGAGGAGGTCCCACTCTCCCAGGTATCATGGAAGCCCTCGCTGTCCCCGTCCGTGGGCTGTACATCCGCCAGCAAAAAAGCTTCGGAGTCCTCAAACCAGATGGCCCAAGGAATCGCGTCCGGCCCGGGGCCGATGGTCCACAGGCCTTCGATATTCAGCCCGTAAGCGCCGTCGTCCAGGAGGTCGTAATAGGCTGTCTGGGGATTCTGCGACGGTTCTGCCTGACTGCCCGGGTCGTTTCCGCCGGTTCCGCCGGCGCTGTAAATGCCGGATATCATAAGCCCGGCTAATAATGCCATGAATTTGAAGTTTACCATACGCTTTTACCCTTTCAGAAGAGAGGCCGCCGTCCGGAACCGGCGGCCTTTGCCGTATATTGATAAATTGATTTTAGCATATTCCCAGGAGAATACCAACCGATTGTTTGAATTGCGGCGAGAATTGGAAATGTGTTGGAAACGGATGTGCCGGGGCGCGCGGAAAAGGCGCCCCGGCCGGTAGGTCTGGACGCCTTGTTGTAATGTCAGAGGAACCGCCAATGCAGCGAATATCTCACACGGCGTTATTTTTCTCGTTTTCCACAATGCTGTCACAGTCCGCACAACTCCATCCCAGCTTTAGCAGGTAGGAAAAATACTGTTCCCGGATTTTCTTTCGCTCCCGCACTTTAATGGGGATCTTATCGCCGTTTTCCATAGTGAAATTGGTGTCCGCGCTGGTGATGTAGTCCATATTCACAATGTAGCTCTGATTGCAGCGCAGAAATCGGGACTGCGTCAGTTCCGCCTGTACCTCGTCGAGTTTTTTCCGGATCCGGTGCACCTCGCCGCCGTTGCATACGATGCGCAGGTTCATTCTCTGGCTCTCCACATACAGAATATCATCGTAAGCGATTCTTCTCCCGCTCGTGCCGCCCACCATAAGCAGGCTCCTTTTAAGCCGCGGATAGCGTTTTTCCATAAAGCGGTTCAGCAGGTTTTCCAGTTTATCCTGGGATACCGGTTTCAGCAGATAGCCGTCGGCCCAGACCTCATAGCTCTCCACCGCGTAATCCGGGCTGCCGGTCAGAAAAACCACCGACACATTCCGGTCATAACCGCGCAGTCTTCGGACAATCTCCATCCCGTTTTCTTTTTGCAGAAAAATATCCATGAAAATAAGATCATAACCCGGCTTCCGGCCGTCCTCATATTGTTCGATAAGATCCTCCCCCTGCTGAAAACAGACGATTTGCAAAGGTTCCCGCCTCTTTCTCATTTTCTGCGCCAGAATCCCGGAGACCTTCTCGCATTCCGCTTTTTCGTCGTCACAGATAGCTACCAACATGAAAAAAACCTCCCCAATCCATACCGGCTGTACTCAAAAATAAACATAGCTGAAAAACCCTGTTTTTGGAAGTTTTGTGGGACGAACGGCACGAATGCGGGACGAACGGCCGCTATAAATCTTGCAACAGCGCTTTTTGTATGATTAAATAGATATTATACTTTGCCTTTTAGGGGGAATTTCATGAAGATCGCCATCTGCGACGACGACCAGGCGGTGCTGGAACAGCTGCGCGGTTTTATCCGGCAGTATGCGGCCCGGCGCATGCTTGATTATACCATTCTGGAATTCGATCAGAGCGAACGGCTGTTGGAAGCGGTCCGCAGGAACCCGGATATCCGGATTTTATTTTTGGACATCTACATGTCCCCTCTCTCCGGGATGGATTTGGCGGAAACGCTCCGGGCGGAGGGAAACGATTGCGCGATTATTTTCGTTACCATCAGCACCGACCATTACGCAAGGAGTTACGAGGTGAACGCCGAGCACTACCTGGTCAAACCGATTACATACAGCCGGGTCGAAACAGCCTTGAACCGGTGTGAAACTTTACTTGTATCCGCCGCCCGCTACGCCTCCTTTTTCTCCGGCGGTCATGAATTCCAGGTGCCGTTCCGGCAGATCCGCTTTGTGGAGGTATTCCGGAATCAAACCGTCATCCACGCGGACGGCGAGCTCTCCATCCGCTGTACGCTGGAGACGGTCATGAACCAGCTCTCCGATCCGCGTTTTATCCGCACCCATCGAAGTTTTCTCCTGAATATGGACTATGTGGCCGCGAAATGTGGAAATGATATCATGTTGAGCACAGGGGAAAAAGTGCCGCTCAGCCGGAACTGTGAAAAAAATTTTGAGAGGGAGTATGGGCGGTATCTGACCACGTCCATGACAGGTGATCATTTGTGAAAAAATACCATCTTGTGCTGCCCGCTGTTGTTTCCATCTCCGCCGCCAGCCTTGCCGTAGGCGGCGTTTCCGCCGGCCTCCAGGCCGGAAGCTGTCTGGCTCAGGCGGCGGAGCGCCACCCCGCCACCCCGGGCGAGGCGGAGCGGGAAACCTGGGAGACCTCCGTAGGGGAGACGGGGACGGATGAGACCTCGGCAGATGGGACCTCCGCCGATGAGAACGCGCCGGATGAGACCTCCGCCGATGGGACTGGATCGGACGGGACCTCCGCCGATGAGAACGCGCCGAATGAGACCTCTGCCGATGGGACTGGACCGGATGAGACCTCCGCTGATAAGCCGTGGGAAACGGAACCGGATTTTCCGGCAGCCCATCCCACCGGCAGTCCTTCTCAGGCTGACAGGCTTCCGGAACCTATGGGAAACCGCATTCCGGAGCTTTCTCCGATTTCCATCCCGGAGCAGGCCCGGGAGGACTATACGTTCTGCGGCTATGACTTTTTTCCTTACGACGGCGTTATAGAGCTGGAAATGGGCGCGTTTGACGATCTCTCCGGCAGGTTGGGCGATACGGTAGATCTTTACGTGGACGGCCCAGACGGACATGTGAGCGAGCCGGTGTGCCTGGACGTGGAATGGGATTACACGGCCGTAGATTTTGACAAGGAAGGAGAATATACGGTGTCGGGCGTATTGGACACCGCTCCCTGCCCTTACGAGCTGGACTGGGACAACCTGGAACCGCCCTCCTTCACGCTGAGAATTGTCCGCCATTGGACAATTTCGTTCCAGCCCCGGATGGATGGAACGAAATTGATTCTCAATTATCTCAGGGACGGCGCTTCTGTCTCGCTTCCGATGTACTCCTTCTCCCTCTACGAAAGCTGGGACAATGGCGCAACCTGGAACAATATCAGTGAAAGCATGCGGGTACGGATCACGGAGCACCAGGCCTCCATCACCGGCGTTAATCCCGGGTGCATGTACCAGCTTACAGAATTTTACAGTTATAATTTCTGTTCTGAAAACTCCGATATTGTGGCGGTCGCCGCGGAGGGAGGAGTTTTGAAGTCTGATGTAATTCCAAGCGGCGGCAGACAAGGCGGGGACAGTTGGGGGCCGGATCAGGGAAGCACCTGGAATGACGAACTGGTTGTGGAAGGTCTCTACCCCATTTTAGGGTATAAGACCAATTCCTGGTATTCCATGGATCTGGACTTGCAGGTCGTTACCGGCGATGACGAACGGCTGAACCGGGATTTTTACAACAAGATCAGGGTCTATTATGGAAATTCATCCGAAAAGCCCTGGCAGAATTACACGGTATTGGATGTGAATTGGGATTGGACTCCGGTGGACAACATCGACTGGAATCAGACTGGGGACACGGTGGTTTACGGCGCCTTTCCCCAGTCTGTGATCGATGAAAACAGCGGTGTGCTGGATTTTGAGCATATGCCGAAGCTCTCCTTTACCATATCGATCCGCGACTGGGTGAATTCTTTTATGCTGTATCCGGTGGAGGAAATTCTGTACGAAAACCAAACGGCAAAATTCGAATTCTGCACGGAATACGACGAGCCCCTGTTTTTTGAGGATACCTCCCGGCTGACGGTCTGGTGCTCGGTGGACGGCAGTGAAACGTGGTACAATATCACGGACGAACCCAATGTGGAGCTGGCAGGCAATACCCTCTCCGTGGCCGGCCTGAAACCGGAGTATCTCAGAGCCAAGGGATATACGATCCAGGTGGAGCAGGATGTTCTGGCGGATACGGAGGCCTATTCCACCGGCCTGTACGTGATCCACAACACAAGCGGGCTTAGATTTGGCCCGGACATAAGCGGGGAACGTGGGGGCGGAAAACGGCAGGAAAAGCCGCCAGAAGGTTTGTTTGATCTTCCGGGCGGCGGAAACAACGATCAGCCGGATCAGCCGGACACCCCGGAGCCGCCAACGGAGGCCCCCACGCCGGAGCCGCCAACGGAGGAATCCACGGAAGAACCCGCACCGGAACCGTCCACGTCACCCGGAAACGGGGAGACGGACCGTCCGGACGGCGGAGGCGGCGGTGGAAACGGCGGCAGCTCCTCCGGCGGGCATAGCTCCTCTTCTACCTCCGCTGCGGCCCCGTCGGAGACAAACTCCACGGGCGGGCCGGAGTTAACGCATAGCACAGCTCCCGCCCTGTACGCCGGAGCAAAATATCCCCCGAACCTTGAGACGGCGGCTGCGGAAACACGGCCCGGCCAGGACGTTTTGCCGGAAGCCGCAGGGAACGGTCCGGAATATGAATCCTGCCAGCCGGGCAAGTCCCCTTCCGGCACTTCTGTGGTCCTGACGGACGGAGACGGTACAAACGCCGCCGGAGCCGGGGCTAAGACGGCTTCAGACGAACCGGATTCCGCCGCAGGCGAGGCAAACGCCCCGGCGGCCGCTATCAACGGGGCGGCGGCCGAAGAGAACGGAAATACCGGCGCCAACGGTTCTCCCGCTGCCGGACAGACGTTCCGCCGGGGGCTTTCCCGGATCGCCGCCGGAGCTGCCGCCGTCATCGCGGGAGGTCTGGCCGGTCTCTGGATGATAAGGAGGCGATGAGATCAAAATGTGTTACAACCGAAAGCGGGTGATTTGGCTGTTGTGCGGCGCCCTCATTGCCCTGGCCACCTGCTTTTTTCAGTACCGGTATGACAACAAATACAACTTTCCCGGGCCCAGGGCCAGGGAGGGCGTGCTGGACCTCAGCCAATATGCGGAAGATCAGCCGTTTTTCATTCTGGCCTACGGCTGGGAGCTTTATCCCCAACTTCTTCTGGCTCCCGGGGAATTTGACGGCTATGAACCGCTTTTCGTCTACCTGGGACAGTACGGCGGTTTTGAAGGCGCAAACGGATCAGGATCACCTCACGGCTGCGCTACCTACCGGCTGACAATCCTGCTGCCGGATCAGTCGAAAGAGTACGCCCTGGAGCTTCCGGAAATCTATACTGCCTCCCGCGTCTGGATCAACGGCGCGCCGGTGCAGAGTCTGGGGGATGTATCCGATGCACGGGGAAAGCCCTCCACGCGCACCGGCATGATCACCTTCCAGGCCGCAGGGCAAGCGGAAATTGTAGTTCAGGCCGCGGATTACAGCCACTATTACAGCGGGATGGTCTATCCGCCCGCCTTCGGCTCTGTTCTGGCCGTGTCGGATCTGCTCACCTCGCGCCTGCTGCGCACCTGTATCGTGACAGCGGCGGCGCTTACCATTGGAATCCTGTATCTCACCATCGGCGTAAAAACCGGAGAGGAACGGCAGAAAATGACCCTGTTCGCGCTGTCCTGCCTGGCATTTTCACTCTATGCGGTGTATCCGCTGCTCCATCAGTTCGGGGCGGGCATTTGGTCATACCGTCTGGAGGACGTCAGCTTTTATCTCTTTCTCCTGATGCTCACCGCCCTGCACTGCAGCTTGTGCGGGATTGACGGCCGTCCGCGCAGAATTGTCCTGGGAGTTGGAATCAGCGTGGCCCTTCTGGCTTTAGTGTTCCCTGCGCTTCTGGCGGAACGGGGATTATCCGCCATGATGGCATATTCCTGGTTCCTGGACGGCTACAAGCTTCTGCTCTTTGGCTGGCTGATTGTTACCGCTCTCTTTAACAGGCAAAAGGATGGGGACACGGACGGTCCGCTGCTGGCCGGATTGTGCGCCATTGCCATTTCCATGATGTTTCAAACGGTCGTTCCTGTTTTTGAGCCGGTGCGTACCGGCTGGATGACGGAGAATGCGGGGTTTTTGCTGATCCTTCTGCTGGCCGGAGTCCTCTGGTTCGGCACCGTCAAAGCCTTTGCGGATCGGGCGACCTTAACCGAAAATACCCGGTTGATGAAAAAGCAGTTTTCCCTTCAGGAGGAAAATTACCGCATCGTCTCTGAGAATTTCGCGGAGATCCGGCGTATGCGCCATGATCTGCGCCACCATTTAAACGCGGTGATGGAGCTTGCCAGACAGCATCAGTACGAGGAGCTGGAGCATTATATAAGCGGCTGCGAGGTCAGCGCCAATCAGGCCGTGCAGCCGGCGCTCTGTGAAAATCACGCGGTCAACGCGGTTCTCAACTATTATATACAGCAGTGCGGTCAAAAAGGGATTCCGCTGGAGCTGAAGGTTTCGCTCCCGCCTGAGCTGAAACTGGAGGATTGGAATCTGGGTCTGCTGTTCGGGAATCTGCTGGAAAATGCGGTGGAAGCCTCGGAAAAAGTACCAAAGGACCGGCAATCCGTCAAGGTATATTCCAGAATCGCAGGCGGGAACCTGCTCCTGACGGTTAAAAATGCCTGGGACGGACAGTTTATAGCCTCGGGTGAGAAGATCGCTTCCACCAAACACGAGGGCGCAGGCATCGGTATATCCAGTGTCCGCGCGCTGGTGGACAAGTGCGGCGGTCAATTTTTCCTGACGCCCGGGGAACAGGAATTTGTGGTCTCCGTAGTCCTTTGGCAGCAGATTTAAACGCTTAAAAAGAGCTGGAATCATCTCCCAGCTCTTTTTCACTCCCCGTTTCAGGGGCAAAAATTTAATTTGGCTGCCAAACGCCGTTCTCATCCACTTTGTAGCCGTCCGGCGTCGTGGTTCCCACCAGCAGCCTGCCCTGAGAGGCGCTCTGCTCCTGGTTAAAGTAGTACCATTTGCCGTCGATCAGCTTCCAGCCGGTGCACATTGCGCCCTGCTTCCCGTCGGAAGCAGTGTTGAGGTAATATTTCTGTCCGTCGGGCGCTGTGACCCATCCGGTCTCCATGGTTCCGTCCTGATCAAAGAAATACCAGTTGTAACTTCCATTGTAATACAGGTATCCCCATTCATTGCGGTAGGACGAACCGTTTCTGCCAAAGCTCCACTTGCCGTCCGTATTGCTCCAGTATTGGGTGTCGTCATGATCATCGTCGCTATCGCTGTCCTTGTGATCATTTACGACGGGCGGCGCCGGCTGATCAGGATCATCGGGCTCCGGTTCTTCCGGTTTATCGTCTCCTCCGTAATCCTCCACGGTGCCGATTCCAAACAGGACCGAATATTTTAGGGTCTCGCCGGCATCCAATTCCTGATCCAGCCATGAAAAGGCCATGGCGCTGTCTACGCCGGATATTTCATCCAACAGTTCTTCATCTTCATCTGTTGGAAACACCTTATCATATTCCTCTCCATGTCGTCCAAACCACCACCGGTCAACCGGAACGTCGCTCTCGTCATCGTCCCTGACAGAGAAGGCATAGAGATAATCCTGATTCATGGAAAAAATATCGCGACCCAACATCAGTACGCCGTCATCTTTTCGTTTCACTAAAGCAGAGTCATCACTCCCTACGCATGTATCTGCATATGTGCCAAAAGAAAACTCAACACTCTTGTCAACACTTGTGTTTGTGACATAATAGATCATCCGAACATAAGAGATTCCTTCAATCTGGATGATTTTTGCCCGCAGAGAGATCTCAAGATTTTCGGTGGTTGCTTTCCTCTGATCATTGAAAGAAAGACGATCTTCCCCCTTTACTACGATATTGTATCCGCTAAAACTGCTTTTGATTGTATCCGATCCTACTATGCCCGACACATCAAATCTATTACCGTAATCGTGCAGGTCATAGGCCATGTGGTCATCCTCATCCTCTATAACCAACGGCTCCATTTCCACATCCGGAACCTCTTTCGGAAGGGAAGCCGCCGTCAAGAGCGCGGGCTGTACCAGCTCCGGCTCGAGGGGAACTTCCGGGTTCAGGATTTCGTTTTTCTGGGTCTCGTCGATTAAATCTTTGTCCGGAACGTTCTCATCCTTCTGATCGCCGCCTGCGTTTTCTTCCTGATTTCCCTCATCAGTTACTCCGCCGTCTGTGGGAGCCTGGCTGTCCGGGTCGGCATTCGTCCCATCGCCTGAGGGATCCCGGCCGTCCGGGGCGGTATTTCCGCCGTCCTCGGGATCCTCGCCCGGGGCGGTATTTCCGCCTTCCTCAGGATCCTTGTCGCCTGGATCGGTATTTCCGCCGTCCTCAGGGTCCTGATCGCCCAGATCGGTATTTTCACCGCCGTTTCCGCTTCCACATTCTTCTGTCCCACTGCCTGAAGTCTCGTCGCCCTTGCCGGTGTTCTCACCGCCGTTGCCGCCGGCCCCCTCTTCGGACTCGCTGCCCGCGGGATCCTTGTCGTCTTTATCGGTATTCTCACCGCTGTTTCCGCTTCCGCCTTCTTCCGTCCCGCCGTCTGAGGGATCCTTGTCGCCGGGATCGGTGCTCTCACCGCTGCCGCCCTCCTCGGTCTTGTCGCCCGCAGGATCTTTGTCGCCCGTGGAATCCTGACCGTCCGGGTTGGTACTTCCACTGCTGCCGTCCGTTTCTCCGCTCCCGGTCTGCGCGCCGCTTCCGCCGTCCTGTTCCGTCTGGCCCTCAACGCCCGCAGCCAGGGCGGTAAGCGGGGCTCCGCTTGCAGCCAGGCAGATCGCAACCGCGTAGGCCGCGGCCTTTGTCTTAAAACGTTTGATCCGCTTCATGCCTTTATGTAATTTTCGCATACACTAAAACCTCCTCTAATGATTCAAACTTACTCTATGAATATATCAAATAATTCGACATAATAGAGTGTTCTGTGAAATAAGTCAGGTTTTATGATACAAAAATCAATCCTTCGGCCACAAATTCCGGTTCCCGGATCATTGAAAAACAGAGGGCTCACAACCCTCTGTTATCCACGATCAGCATATTCAGTTTCTGCCACTTCTGCAGCTCCTTTTTCGTGATCAGAAGCTGCTGTTTAAAGTGTTCCGTGTGCTCCTGGGGCGTCAGGGTCACCAGGCATTTGAAGGCGCAGGGCATCAGGTCGGCGCTGGAGATGCCGCACAAAAGCCCGTCCGTGGAATCCCGGATTTCCAGGGGGTTGAAGATATAGAGCAAATCCTCCTCCAGGGCGTTGCACTGGTTGACAAAGGAGAACCGGATCAGCATGTCGCTGTAAACTACCTTTCCGGTGTAATAGATCTCGCTGCTCCTACCCGTGGGCGTCACGGCGCTGATGGATAGGGTGGCCTCGTAGTTTCCCGGGGCATTTTCCCGCTCATAGATATCGATGATCCCGTCCTTCAGCCGCTTATAGCGCCCGTCATAAAAATAGAAATACAATCGTTTGGCCTGAAAGAACGGACTTTTGGCAGAGTGGTTCGGGGATGTTTCCGCGCTTTTGGGCATCGGCGGCCGGACATCCATCAGCTGGCTGGGGCTGACCATCAACACCTGGGCGATCTCGAACAGTGTCTCCACATCCAGCGTGATCTCCCCGTTTTCGTATTTGCTGACGCTGGCGCGGCTCTTGTGGATCGAGTCCGCAAGCTGCTGCAAGGTCATTTCCCTGGCCTTCCGGTACATGCGGATCCGTCCGCCGATGTGTTCGCTCACCTTGCTCATAAGTCCTCCTAAAGTTTCGTTAAAATATACCCTCCCGGATATTTCGTCCAATCCGTTTCCTATCATACACGATCCGGGGATATTTTTCTACTGTGAATAAACTTTTTAGCAAAAAGTTTATTTTAACGAAACAACTCTTCATTTGCTTTATGACATATTTCTGCTAAACTATTTGAGGTTTTGCCCTTGGCAGAACCGGACAGCATATGAAAAACGGGGGCTTTTTTATGGATACCAAAAAGAAAAGCAGTTTCAGCGGATCAATCGGATTTGTACTGTCTGCGGCCGGCAGCGCCGTGGGCGTGGGAAATATATGGCGCTTTCCATATCTGGCGGCAAAAGACGGCGGCGGTCTGTTTCTGATCATCTATCTGCTGCTGGTGCTGACCTTCGGCTTCACGCTCCTGACCACGGACGTGGCCATCGGCAGAAAAACAAAACAGAATGCTCTGAAAGCATTCGGCGTGATCCATCATAAATGGAAATTTCTGGGATATCTCACATTCCTGGTCCCGGCTCTGATCATGACCTACTACTCGGTGATTGGAGGCTGGGTCACAAAATACATTGTCACCTACCTGACGGCACGCGGGGCGGATGCGGCCCGGGACGGATATTTCACCGCCTTTATCACCTCCAAGGCCTCGCCCATCTTCTTTATGCTGGCGTTTCTGGCCGCCACGGCATTTATCGTATACCGCGGCGTGGAGAAAGGAATCGAAAAATTTTCGAAAATCATCATGCCCGGCCTGATTTTTATGATCGTAGGCATCGCGCTGTTCTCCCTCACCCTGAAATACACGGACGCAGACGGAGTTACCCGCACGGGGCTGCAGGGTTTAGGCGTGTATATAATCCCGAACCTGGACGGAATCACCGGCAAGCGCTTTCTGGAAATTCTTTTGGACGCCATGAGCCAGCTGTTCTTTTCCCTGAGCGTTTCCATGGGAATCATGATCACCTACGGCTCCTATGTAAAAAAAGACGTGGATCTCAACCGCTCCTTAAGCCAGATTGAATTTTTCGACACCGGCGTGGCCTTTTTGGCCGGAATGATGATCATCCCCGCTGTGTTTGTGTTTTCCGGTACTGAGGGTATGGCCTCCGGCCCCAGCCTGATGTTCGTGTCCCTGCCCAAAGTATTTGACGCCATGGGGCGGGCCGGTTCCCTGATCGGTCTGGTATTTTTCATCATGGTGGCCTTTGCGGCGCTGACCTCCTGTATCTCTATAATGGAGACCCTGGTGGCCAACTGCATGGAACTGTTCCACACCTCCAGACAGAAAATGAGCCTGATCATCGGCCTGATCTTCGCCGGAGCGGCGGCCGTGATCTGCATGGGCTACAATCTCCTTTACTTTGAGCTGCCCCTGCCCAATGGCCAGACCGCGCAGCTTTTGGATCTGATGGACTACATCAGCAACAGCTTCCTCATGCCCTTCATCTCCTTACTGACCTGTATTTTCGTGGGCTGGGTGATCGGGCCTTCCTGGATTGATGAAGAGATGGAACTGAATGGAACAGTATTTAAACGGAAGAAAATGTATGCGTTTATGATCCGCTACGTGACGCCGGTAATGATGACGGTGCTATTTTTGCAGTCGGCCGGGATTTTCACGGTCATTCGAGGACTGTTCGGCTGATCGCCGGGTTAGCGGTTTTTTCGGAAAAATATACCGCATTCGTTTAAATAAGGAGCTTTTTTATTTGTCTACTTGGATTCCTTATAGTCCGTTACCTCAATCCATTGTAGATTTCCGTTGGAGTGGGTGGCGGTTCTGACCGCCTCGTCGAGGGCGTTGACGTCGCTGTAGGTGATATTGGCAGCGCCTCCCGGCGTCCCGTCCCATTTGGTGGCCTCATACCATTTGTTGTCCACAATGTTGTAGACATAAGGCACGCTCCATCCCGCCGCCGCGCTGGCGTCCGGTCTGGCGAAGAGCCACACACACTCCTCTACCGGACGGGACTTATCCTTCCCTTGGTAATAGGGCTGGATGGAATAGCTTTCTCCCCGGACGGTCAGCGTAGGCCATTTTCCGTTATATTTTTCGAGAAATGCCTCCCGGATCTGGTTATTGCTTTTGGTGGGATTCTTCTTTAAAAACTCCACCGTGAACTGCCGGTAATCCTCGGTAAAGGTCTGGGATACCTTTATATCCGTATCCTCCCCACCTCCGATCGACGCCCCATGCCGGTCACAGTTAACCTTCGCAAAGGATTCCTCCCATTCCACCGAAAACGTCCCACCGGCCGGGCAGCGCGCATCCGATTTCTCCAGAATCGCCTCCGCATCGTCCCGGGTAAAGCTGTCGTCCTCCATCTGTTCCAGAAGGATCTGCCTCAACACGATTTTCCGGTTGGCCTCACAGACCGTGGCCTTGGTGCGGTCCATCCTGCTGGTGAAAATCGGGACGGATATGGCTACCAGTACCGCCACAATCGCCACCACAATCAACAGCTCCGCCAGCGTGAAGCCCTGACTCCCTTTTATCGTTCTGTGTCCCATCATTCGTCCAATCTCCGCAATCACAGTTTTTATAACCACATATCCTGACAGTATAACACATTCTAAGGCCGTTCCGTAACCATATTTTCCCACTTTTTAAAAAAGCAACTCAAAACATCAACGCAGGATCCGGTTGAGCTCAAACAGCAGGATTCCCAGATCAATGGGTTTGGCGATATGGGCGGTCATACCGGCCTCCAACGCCGCCTGCACATCCTCCGCAAATGCGTTTGCCGTCATGGCGATAATGGGTATGTTCCCGGCGTCCTCCCGCTCCAGACTGCGGATTGCCCGCGCCGCCTCGTAGCCATTCATATTGGGCATCTGAATATCCATGAGGATGGCGTCGTAGGTCCCCATCGCCGCATCCTGAAACGCACGCAGCGCCTGTGCGCCGTCTGAGCAGACCACGGACAACGCCCCCTGCATCTGAAGCAGCTCGCAGAGAATCTCCGCATTGATCGCATTGTCCTCAGCCACCAAAAAACGGCGGCCGGAAAGCGCGCGCTCCTGCCCCGGATTCTCCGGGCTTCCCCCGTATTCCGGCCCGGCGCTGGCATCAGCCGGTTCAAATTCCAGCTCCACCCGGAACGTGCTGCCCATGTGTTCCCTGGTCTCCACGGAAATCTCACCGCCCATAAGGTCGACCAGGCCCTTGGTGATGCTCAAGCCCAGCCCGCTGCCCTCCGCGCGGCCAAAATCTCCGCCCCGGCTGAAGGGTTCAAAAATATGTTCCGCAAATTCAGCGCCCATGCCGATCCCCGTATCCTGCACCACAAATCGGTAGCGCGCCATCCCGGGGGCGCTGCAGGCGGGAAGCTCCTCGATCAAAAACTCCACGCTGCCCCCTTTTGGGGTGAACTTGACGGCATTTCCCAGAATATTCAGCAAAATCTGGTTGAGACGAAGCGGGTCCCCGAAAATGGCTTTGTGGCGGATATGGTTTACATCTGTGCGGAAGCGGATTCCCGAATTCTGCGCCTGCAGCGCGATGATGGAGGAAACCTGCTCCGCCAGCTCCGGCAACGCGATTTTCATCCGGTTGAACACCAGGCTGGAACGCTCGATTTTAGCCATATCCAGCACATTGTTGATCAGGCTGAGCAGATGCCTGGATGAGAGGGAGATCGTCTGCAGGCAGTCCACCACCCGCTCCCGCTCCCCGATATGGGCGAAGGCCAGCTCCGTCATACCGATCACAGCGTTAAGCGGCGTGCGGATATCGTGGCTCATAGCGGAAAGGAAATGGCTTTTCGCCCGACTGGCCTCCTCTGCCAGCGCCAGCGCTGCTTCCAGCTCTTCCTTCTTCCGCCGCTCCTGGGCCAGCATATCCGTGACATCGGCCCGCACCAGGCAAACCGTCTTGCGGTTGCGATCCCCCCACATGACGCTGACCTGCTTATAGAGAACTTTGCCGTCCGTCTGATAGGGAGCCACGAAATCGTACCCCGCCGGTTCCTCCCTCAGCCGCAGCAGCATGGTTTCCAGGCGGAACTGTTCCCTCGCGCTGATCACGCCCTCCTGGTCCACATAGAATGAGGCGATGGACTCCACAGTCGACCGATAGTCGACAAAATAGTATGGTGACAGATTTTCCTGCACGGTCCGGCGGGTAAACATGGTCATTCCGCCGCTCTTGATGTCGATGAAGCTGACCAGGTCAAAGGTCAGGGCCAGCACGTTGAGCATGGCCTGCTGCTCCCGGAGGGAATCCGTGATATCGGACCGGGCCATGCAGACGCGCCCCAGCCTGAGATCGATGGAGGAAATGGACATGTTCTTGGTCAGAATCTCCTGCTGCTCCCCGAACATGGAGTAATGAAACCAGTAGGAGTCCTCCCGTCCCAGCCGTTCCAGAATGTATTCCGGGTCCGTCAGATTTGCCACCCGCTCCTGGTCCCTGGGTACGACCTGGGTCCGCAGAATATGTGCCGCCTGCTTCTCATAGCTGCCCTCGTGCAGCTGAGTATCTTCTATTTTTTTACTGTTGCCGAAATTGAGCACCCGGTAGGTTCCCTTAAAGAGGTCCACATCCATCACCAGATCGCAGCCCGCAATGGACAGGCGGCGCGGAATGTACTCCGCCATCACCTGCTCCGTGATATCCGTCATATTGAAGATAACGGTGACGTCCTGATCCCCGGGAACCTCCAGCCAATTTATCGTAAACTGTATATACCGCCCCGTCTCCTCCCCGGGCAGGTGTATGAAGCACCTAACGGAACGCTCGGCATCCCGTCCCGGGACGTCTGCGGCAATGGGCATGTCCAGACACAGGCTCAACAGCGCCCTGCGCTCGGCAGCGTCCACGACAAAAGCGGCTAATCCCTGAAAGAAAGCGTTTCGGTCTGTGCCGAATCTCTGCCGGAGCCCGGAACCCGTATGATCGATCAGATCCAGAATCCGGCCGTTTTTTGTTCCATAGTGTCCCACTAGCAGCACGCCGGGGTCGCCCCTGTGGTAATGGCGCAGCAGAAGCTCCCGGTACCGGCCGTAAAGCGGCTCCTGTTCCAAATCGGATGCGTTGCTCCCGCCGGACGGTCCGCTGCCGGCGCTCTCCCCGGATGCCGGTAGGGCTGCGGATTTATGAAAAAGCGCCTCGAATTCTTCGCAGGGCATGGGCTTTGCGTAGTAGTATCCCTGCACGAAATCGCAGCCGATTTCCCGCAGCAGCTCCACCTGTTCCCGGGTCTCCACGCCCTCTGCCACCACATCCACCTGCATCCATCTGGCCAGCTGCATGATAAACAGCAGGATGCCCCGGTTCACGGACCGGTCCGACTCATTCTGGAAAAACTTCATATCCAGCTTCAGCACGTCCAGAGGCATCTTGTTGAGCATGTTGAGGGAGGAGTAGCCGCTCCCGAAATCGTCCATCTCGATGATAAATCCCAGGCGCCTCATCTCATCCACCGTGTCAATGATCTGCCGCGGATTTTCCGTGTAGGAGCTCTCCGTGATCTCCAGATGAAGCCTGGACGGCTCCAGTTCATATTGATTTACTAATTTTACCAGCACCGCCGCCAGGTCGATGTTGTAGATATCCGCCCGGGAAACGTTGACCGACACGGGGATTTGCGGATAGCCCCGCAGGTCCCAATCGTGCAGAACCGCGCAGGTGTGTTCCCACACGTACTGGTCCAGACGGGTGATAAATCCGTTCTTCTCAAACAGCGCGATAAACTCCCCCGGCGGAAGAAATCCCAGCTCCGGGTGGTTCCAGCGGACCAGGGCCTCGGCCCCGGAGAGAGACTCGTCCCTGACCCTGTATTTGGGCTGGACGTACAACACAAACTGCTCTCCCGCCAAAGCCGCCTCCATGCTGTCCGTGATCGCCTGCTCCCGCAGCAGCTTGCTGCGCAGCGCCTCGTCGTAGGCAGCGTAATATTTACCATACCGGCCCTTGATGCGGTTGGCGGCCAGAAGCGCCCGGTCGCACATCTGCTCCACCGATATGCTGCGGTCGTCGATGGCGTAAACTCCCCAGCGGATCACCACATTTTTCATGTTGGTGACTTCGCGAATCTCTGCCTCCGCTCTCTGGAACAGGGCCTGGCTGTACTCCCAGCGCCGCTCTAACAGACAGGCGAAATGATCGGCGTCGATCCGCCCGCAGATCCCCCACGGGTTCACCCGCTCGGACAGCATCTGCGCGATCTTGCACAACAGCATGTCTCCGGCCGGGATGCCGGAAATATCGTTGACCAGCTTAAAATTTTCAATATTGGAGTAGAGGAGATCATAGGGCCGGTCCGGGTGCAGGACCAGGATTTCCTTCACCCGCTGATAGAAGAAGGTTTTCGTGTAAAGACCGGTCAGCTGGTCGTACTGGGCCAGGCTCAGCATGGCGGAGGACTCCCGAAGCTTGATCTGGCTGGCCACGCGGTGCAGAATCACCTGGGAATTGTAGGGCTTGGTCACAAAATCCGTCGCGCCGTGGGACAGAGCTTCCACCTCGTCCGCCACGCTGTCGGACTGGGTGGTCACGATCACCGGTATGGAGGAAAAGGAGGCATCCGACTGGATACGGCTTAAAAAGGTGTATCCGTCCATCACGGGCATATTGATATCCAGCAGAATCAGCGCAATATCGTCCCGGTGGTCCTCCAGCACATCCAGAGCGATTTGCCCGTTTTCCGCCTCCAGAACTTCATAATTTTCTTCCAGGATGTTGCCCAGCAGCGCCCGGTTTAATTCATTGTCTTCCACGATCAGAATTTTTCTCTGCAACATATTTTTGATCCCCTTTTCGCCCACGCCGTCCTCTCCTGCAAAAGTTACGGTTATCGGGACAGACTGGCGCTCTGTGCCAGGCTGATACATGATAAGTATAGTTTAACATACCGGATATTTGAATTCAATGAAGATTTCTCCCCCTGTCCACGGATTCCGTTGCACGCGGTTCGCGAAAACGAACCTGCGCAAAAACGGCGCCTGCTGATCCGGCAGGCACCGCCTCTGTTAAATACCTTTCTCTATCACCTTTTGGAACCACTCAAAGGATTTTTTCCGGGTCCGGGCAAGACTTCCGCTTCCGTCGTCCTGCCGGTCCACATAGATAAATCCATACCGCTTTTTCATTTCCCCCGTGGTGGCGCTGACCAGATCGATGGGCGCCCAGGTCAGATATCCCAGGCATTCCACCCCGTCAAGGCGCACCGCCTTTTTCAACTCCCCGATATGGCGTTCCAGGTAGGCGATCCGGTAGTCGTCCTGGACGGTTCCGTCCGCCTCCACCTGGTCCACCGCCCCCAGTCCGTTCTCCGTCACCAGGACCGGCAGCCCGTAGCGCTTGTATACATAATTCAATATGTAGCGCAGGCCCACCGGATCGATGGCCCAGCCCCATTTACTCTGCTCCAGATAAGGATTCTGAACGCCGCCGAACAGCGTTTCCTCCGCCCCCTCATCCCCCTCGTGATGGGCTACGCTGGAGCTGTAATAATTCACCCCGATAAAATCCAGCGTTCCCAGCCGGAAATCCGCTTCGTCCCCGTCCTCCTTCTCCAGCCGGATTCCCATATTCCGGTATTCCTGCTCCCGGTAGGCCGGAAAGGCGCCTCTGCACATGGCGTCCACCTGGTAAAACTGACGCTCCATCTCCAGAAACGCGCCCATTACATGGTCTGGCGCGCAATCCGCCGGATAGACAGGCGTCAGGCCGAACACACAGCCCACCCGGTTCTCCGGGTCGATCTCACGGGCCAGCCGGGCCGCCTTCACCCCGGCCAGCGTCATAAGATAGCCGATCCGTGCCAATTCCCGGGCCGGGTGCTCCATGCCGCTGTACTTAACGCCGGAAATCATATAGGTAAAGATGTCCGATGCCTCAGTCTGGGGATCCAGATGGTTCATTTCATTGAAGGTGACCCACAGTTTCACCTGCCCCTTCAGAGCCCGGAACATGGTCTCGCAGTACCGCAGGTAGAGATCCACCACCTTCCGGCTTCTCCAGCCGCCGTACCGCTCCAACAGACGGAGGGGCAGCTCGAAGTGATAGAGCGTCACAATGGGTTCGATCCCATGGCTCAGCAGCTCCTCCGCCACGCTCCGGTAATAGGCGATTCCCTCCCGATTGGGCTCCTTATCGTCCCCGTTCGGGTAGATGCGGGACCAGTCCACGGAAAAGCGCAGGGCCGTAAACCCCATCTCGGCGAACAGCTTGATATCTTCCCTGTACCGGTGGTAAAAATCAATCCCCTCATGGGACGGATAACGCTTTCCCTCCACAATACCCTTACATATCTCCCGGGGCCGGCCGCAAGCTCCGGCGGTGACCACATCCATAATTCCCGGCCCTTTGCCGCCCTGATTCCATGCGCCCTCGCACTGATGGGCCGCGATGCTGCCTCCCCACAGGAATTTTTTTCCAAAATCCATCGATACCCCCTCCTGTCAATAGCCCTTGTCCTTTCGGTTGGGCACGAAATCCCCGGTTTCCACCAGGAAGCGCAGGATTCTCGCCTGAAGCCGACGTTCGATCTCCCCGTACTCCGCCCGGCCCGCCAGATTCACCAGTTCCCGAGGATCTTCTTCCAGGTCGAAGAGCTGGTCCGGTTCATAGAGCCGGTACACATATTTGTAGCGCTGTTCCCGGACCATAATGGCCTTGGTGTGCTCCGGTCCTTCCTCACACTGGGTGCTAAGCCGCGGCCAGTAGAGTGAATCCGGCCCATGCCCCCGCTCCATGGCCTGAATCTCCCCATGAATCCTTCCGCCCTCGCAGAACACGGCGTCCCGATGGGTTTCCCCGCCTGCAAGCACCGGACAGAGGGAGCGGCCGAACTGCGTGTAATTTAGCGGAAAGCCCCCAAGATCCGCCACCGTGGCAGGAATGTCCACAAGCTCCGCCAGGGCTTTGCTGACTCTGGGGCGGCAGTCCGTGCCGGCCGGCGGCTTGATAATCAGCGGAATATTGCACTGGCAATCGTAGAAGGTATTCTGCGCCTTCTCCACCAGCCCGTAATCCCCGGTAAAATCCCCGTGGTCGCTGAAGAAAAACAGAGCGGTGCCGTCGTAGACCCCAGTCTCCTTCATCACCGCCACCAGCTCGCCCAACCGCTCGTCCAGCTGGCTGATCATGTCGTAATAGGTTCCTTTGAGCTCCGCGAACCGCTCCTCGCTCCACCCCTGAAGCCCCTGCTTTTCGAAAATTCCCTTCAGCATGGAGGGCATCCCGTCCCAGTTCTCCGGAGTGGGCCTTCTGGCGGGAATATGACTGCGGTCGGTGCGCCCGTACCAGGGCGGGCTGCAGCCGTAGGGCGGATGGGGATTGCTCAGGCAGAGAAACAGACAGAAGGGCTTTTCCTCTCTCCCGGTCTCACGCCGCTCCCTCAGGTATTGGATGGAATAATCCAGGCAGCTGCGGTCATTGTCGTCCACCAGCTCAGGGCTCACCTTTCCGGCGTAGAAGGAATAGAAATTGTCCCCGGAGGGTTCCCCGCGAAACTGCTTTTCAAACGCCTTGCTTTTCTCCCGGTCCCAGGGATAGGCCCCCGGGTAATAGCGGTCGCAGTATTTGCCGAAATCCCGGTTTAAGGGAATGACCTCGTCCTTCCCCGCCCAGATCACCTCGTAGCCGTTCATTTTCAGCTGCTCCAGCATGGTGGGGTCGTCCTCGTCCAGCAGAAAATGCATGGTCCGGTGCCCCTTGGTGTGGGGATACCAGCCGGTCAGCATACTGCACCGGCTGGGCACGCAGACCGGGTTCTGGCAGTAGGCGTTCTGAAAGGAAACGCCATCCCCGGCCAGCTCATCGATGTTGGGACTCGCCGCGCC